>Ga0209791_1000173_pt1 | contig 33898 bp, 29 predicted proteins | sample WorMetTyACAVOLI1_FD_187422 | JGI IMG/M metagenome (GOLD analysis project Ga0209791, IMG submission 187422) | Marine gutless worms symbiont microbial communities from Max Planck institute for Marine Microbiology, Germany - Olavius algarvensis... ... | reverse complement strand
CACCGATGGAGATATCCAGGAATTAGTCATATCTCTATGATATCGGCTATAATTTCAGATCATTATCTACCCTTTGGCATGTTGTTTATGCAACTAAGGAGTTTATCTGGCACTTTAGGGTGATATATTAGAAATCAAGCTGGGTGTGCTGCCCGGCGCCGGCGGCACCCAGCGGCTGCCAAGGCTTGTCGGTGTCGGCCGAGCCAAGGAACTACCATACTCGGGAGAGAGCATTGACGCGCAGGAGGCTTTCAGAATCGGGTTGGCCAACAGGGTCGTTGCGGATGAAAGCTTGATGGAGATCGCGCTGGAGATCGCCGGGCGTCTGGCTGCCAGACCGCCGGTGGCCCTGAGGCAGATTAAATCCGCGGTCAATCGGGGAATCAACATGGATCTGCAGTCAGCCCTGGCCTATGAGTCGCGCTGTTTCGAGATGCTCTTCACCACCCGGGATCAGAAAGAAGGCATGCAGGCATTTGTGGAGAAGAGGAAACCGAAGTTTGAAGGGAAGTAAGTGGTGCTGTTTACCGCAGATACATTATAAAAATCTTGCAGGTTAACGAAATCAGTGCCTTTGAATAAAAGAATTCCAAGCACCAAATTACAAATAATGATCAAATTCCAAGTTCCAATGACCAAAACGAAATTAGCTTGTCGTTGGCTCTCATCTATAGCTTAGGTCGAGGATTTATTTCCTGTGTAATCGATTCAGTCTGAATGAAGTTATACAGAACCAATCTGTTCGACTTAAGCTCCTATAAAAATAGACTTGTTTCGAATTTGAATATTGGAATTTGAGATTTACTCGCCCTGTTAAATACTGTTTTTGGGATTGGAGTGATAGATCGACTTTATGATCCCTATCGTTAATGCTTCTACCATATTGCAAGAGTTATTTAACAGGGCAAATGATTTGGATTTTGTAATTTGGAATTTAAACGAAACTAAATTCGGCAACGGATCTATATAAAGCTTTGAAGCTAATTTCATGAGAACTATGGTTATTTAGGGAGGTTATATGCGTGAGGTTATTGTGCTGGGAGCCGGAATGACTCAGTTCGGCAATTCCGAACTCTCACAGAAAGAAATGTTTGCCCAGGCGGCATTAGAGGCAATGGAGGATGCGCAGATAGAAGCCCGAGATCTCGAGGCGCTTTTTATCGGCAATGTGCTGGGCGGATTTGAGGAGGGGCAGATCAACATTGCCCCTTTCCTGGCCGCTGAAATCGGTATGCCGCTGAATGCACCGTCAACCCGCTTCGAAGGTGCCTGTGCCTCCGCCACGGTGGCCATCCGGCACGGGGTGCTGCTGGTAGCCTCCGGTGTTTATGATCTGGTGATGGTGGGCGGAACCGAGAGAACGACCATCATGGGAACACCCTTGGCCACCCGGACGTTTGCCATGGGGAGCCATTCAGAGTATGAGCGCTTCGCGGGCATTACCTTTCCGGGCGTCTTTGCAATGGCAGCCCACCTGTATGCCAGCAAATACGGGATACCCCTGGATCAATTAAAGCGCAGCATGGCACAGACAGCGGTGAAGAATCACCACAACGGCACCTTGAACCCGTTGGCCCACTTTCGCAAGGAAATCACGGTCGAAACCGTCCTGGAAGGGCCGATGATTGCAGATCCGCTGCAACTGTACGACTGCTGCCCGTTTTCAGACGGGGCTGCCGCGCTGGTTATCGGTGATGCCGCGAAATTTAAGGGGCATGTATCCAATCCGATACAGGTCGCCGGTGTGGGCCAGGCCAGTGGCGGCGCCATTTATGCTCACAAAGACATTACGCGGGTCAGGGCCCGTGAAGCCTCCAGCATGCAGGCCTATCAGCAGGCCGGCGTTGAACCCGGTAATGTAGACGTCTGTGAGTTGCACGATTGTTTCACCATCGCTGAGATTATGGCGATTGAGGGTCTTGGTTTTTTTGAATTCGGTAAAGGGTCGGCCGCCGTTGACCACGGCGAAACCGCCCTGGATGGCCGAATTCCGATCAACCCTTCCGGTGGATTGAAAGCCAAAGGGCATCCCATCGGCGCCACCGGTGCCGCCCAGACCTACGAAATTGTGAAACAGCTCAGGGGTGAGTGCGGTAAACGGCAGGTTGACGGCGCGAAAATCGGCGTCGTCGATACCCTGGGCGGTGATTTCAGTACGGTATGCAATCTGGTTCTAAGGAGGAATTAAATGTCATCATATCCTTTACCTTACAATAAATTTATTGAACGATTAAAGGCCGGTGAACTGCCGGGTTTGAAATGCGTGGACTGCAGTGGATCTATTATCCCGCCCAACGCAGTTTGCCCCCAATGTGGCAGCTCAAAGCTGGAAGAGCATTCATTTACAAAAAAAGGAACTCTAAGAACGTTTACCATTATTCGCGTCGGCCCCACCGGTTTTCAGGTGCCGTACATCGTCGCCCTGGCCGAACTTGCAGAAGGCGCATGGGTGATGGGAAATGTGGTCGATGTACCCCCTGAAGAGGCTGACATGACATTAATCGGCAAAGCGGTTTCCGTCGGCTACCGGCTGATTGAAAACAAAGACGGCGAAGGCCCGGATGAAGGCGTTGCGTTTACGTTTGCTGTTCAGGAATAAAGCACTTCTAAGGATATAAGGAAATTCTTTGCTCCAATTTGCCCGCTATAGAGTCCTAACCCTATAGTTGCATAAAATTTTGAAATCCAACTTCGCTGCTGATATGAAGACCATTGAAAGTATTGACTGATCCTGGATTCTGGTTTCTGGATCCTGGATGTCGTTGAAATTCACCGATAGTGTACTGTTAGATATCCAGCATCGAGTATCAAGCATCCAGCATCTGCCCGGAAAAAGCAACGATCTCAGACATAACGGCCAAGCTAGATGACAAGAATTTATGCAATGTTAGGGCTAATTGTGAATTCTTTTGACTTTATGAAGAAACTTGTTTCACCACGAAGCTCACGAAGAAACCATGAAGTAACATATTCATTTTTTATCTTCGTGATCTTCGTGGTTTGATTTAATTTTGGTTCCGGCTCGTCCGGACCAGGAGGTCGTTATGGATTTTGACCTGACCAAGGAACAGAAAATGATCCGGGATGAGGTCCGCAATTTTGCCCAAAAAGAGATTGCTCCCCGGGCGGAAGAATTAGAGCTCAGCGGCGAATATCCCTATGACATCTATGCCAAGATGGCCGAACTGGGCCTGATGGGAATACCGATTCCGGAAGCCTATGGCGGCATGGGCAGTGACTGGGTCAGCCTGCATCTGGCGATTGAAGAATTGTCGAGGGCGGATATCACCTTCGGCGCCATGATCGATGTGACCACCAGCGTCGTGGCCCAGGAGTTGAACGTTTTCGGCACCGAGGAGCAGAAGCAAAAGTGGTTGATCCCGATTGCAAGCGGTGAGAAATTGGGTGCATTCGGTCTGACCGAACCGGATGCCGGATCCGATGCGGGATCCCTGTTAACGACGGCTGAACTGCGGGGTGATGAATGGGTGCTGAACGGCACCAAACAGTTCATCACCAACATCGGCCTTGATAATGCGTCCATTGTTTTGGTGGCGGCTACGGTTGCCGGAACCGGGAAAAACGATATTATTTCCACTCTTATTGTGCCAAAAGATGCACCGGGCTTTAAACTCGGCAAAAAATATCAAAAAATGGCCTGGCATGCTTCTTCTACCCATGAGGTTATTTTGTCGGATTGCCGTATTCCTAAAGATTATCTGCTGGGGGATCCAGACCGCGGATTTGCCCAGCACCTGGCAGTGCTGGAGACCGGCCGCATCAGCATTGCCGCCATGGCGGTCGGCGTGGCCCAGGCCTGCTTGGACGAGTCGCTGAAATACGCCAAAGCCCGGCAGCAGTTCGGTCAGCCGATTTTTAATTTCCAGGCCGTGCAGTTTAAGCTGGCTGATATGGCGGTGGCCATTGAATTGGCCCGCAATCAGTACTTGAAGGCGGCCTGGTTGAAGGATCAGGGGCGCAAGCATGCGTTTGAGGCCTCCGCCGCCAAATTGTATGCTTCGGAAATGGTCGAAAAAGTGGCCAGCGATGCCGTGCAGATTCACGGCGGCTACGGCTACATGGACGAATATCCGGTTTCTCGCTATTACAAGTTCGTAAAGCTGCTGCAAATCGTCGAAGGCACCTCCGAGGTGCAGCGAATGCTGATCGCCAGAATCCTGGCGGGCTCCTCGCATCGCTGATCATTTGTTGGAATCGGGCAGGAGCATGTTAATCATCAAAAAATATGTAATTGCTCCCATAAAATTAAACACATAATTCTTATATGTTGCTAAAAGCAAGTTGGGAACCGTGTACCGCTTAGCATATCAGAAAGTTGAGAGCATGGTATGACTTCAGCAATCTACCATGCCGGCAAAAAGTTTTTGGTTGGACCGTATATGTCTATAACCTGCTGAGAAGGAGCCTTCATTCATCATGCGCGATAGATCCTATTAACCTATTCCCTATTTTCATGCATCCGCCATGGCTCAGGAGGCAGGAAAGTGACCCTCAGCCCAAACGGCACGGCGATTTTCTCCAGTGTCGCCAAGGTCGGGTTCCCCGAACCGCTTTCAAACTCAGAAAGTATTCGGGGCGAGATATTGGCAACTTTTTGGGCGTACTCTTTCTGGTTCATGCCCAAAATTTTGCGCATCCGGCGAGTCGCATCTCGAATACCGATATGGCCTTGAGCGAGGCTGAGATAAAGTTCCTCTTTCATCCGGGCCATTTCTTCTGAGGTAGGTCTTTTCATCCGATTCTCCTAATCCAGACAAGCCGGAGAAAATTGCCACCATGGCACCAAGACACAAAGTAAAACCTTGGGTTAATATATACCTTTGTGTCTTCGTGTCTGGTGGCGAAAACAGTTTAGCAATAAAATGCAAAAAGATTATAACTCAGATACTAAACCCACGTTCTCGGCCGTGTCTCGACAAGTCCTGCTGCGACTTCATCGATCCAGCCGGAGAGTCTTTGTATAATGTCATCATCGACATGACAATCCTGCATGGTCCCGGGAAGTCGTTTGACATCCTCACCCAGATCAGCCAGCCAGATCCGGGTTTCAGCGGGATCCATGAAATTTTTCAGCTTTTCACAAATAACTGCCCATTCAGGCTGGCTTCCCGGCCGTTCATCCTGCCACCGGCTGACACGGCCGATGCCCTCAGGGTCCAGAAACATGGGAGCAAAGTCAAAAAGCGGTGACAGCCTGACTTGACCATTCGTTTTCGTGACGGCCGTATTGCGCCCGTGATTGTCGGTATTGCGCAGGGCCAAATTCAGGATGTCGCGACGAACATACTCGCGTAATTCCCGGACGGGGTCGGCGACGACTCTCGCAAGCGCAAGGCCGTAGGCCTCGTGGCGAACTGCCTCGCCGAATCCAGGTATGTTAGCAATGGCAAATAGGCTATGCATGCCCAAACGTTCAACGCGACCATCCGCGACCGTTCGATCAAATCGCGGCACAAAGAGCGCGTCTTTTTCATAAATCAGGGGCTCTCCGGTGCGAATTCCAAACCTTCTGGCTACTTCCAGGTAGCGAGCTTCATTGCGCAGAATCTGCTGATTGCGCTCGTCAGTGCGACTGCCGCGGGGAAACTTAACCAGCCAGAGCTTTTGGACCTGTTCGTCGGGTAGTGCTCCCTCGGCGTGAAACATCCCGGCATGATCCTCTGCAAGTAGATATTTCGGTGCTTCGCCCTGTACGCTGGAAGCCCCTGCGACATGAGCGCCGCGTTCTTCCGCGTAATCTAAAAAACGTTCGCGCTGCTCGATGATGTCACTGTATGGAAAACCGAACTTAAAATGGTCAGGGGGTGGAGTGAGAACGGCCTCAGCAATTCGCAGGTTTCCAGGCGGGGCGCCGGCGCCCTGGGTTAGCAGGTACCAATCCATCTGCGGACCGTCATTTGCAGCCTCCATACGCCTGAGCCAAGTCCGCCGGCCGGCGCCCGCCGGCAGCAGATCAACCAGGAATGGCGGCCATTGTGCAAAACGGTACAATTCAAAGCCGACGGTTAGCCCGGGTATAAGTTCTGCTGCCCTGTTGCCCAGATAGGCAACCGCATAGTCGATATCGTATTGCAGCCGGCCGCCTCCGGCAATGCCTCTTTCGAGTGTCCGGGGGTCGGGCTCGAAAACCGCTGCTGTCTTCCAGCGGTTTTCGAGAAATATTTGTATGTGACAATCCATAGTTCACTTTGGTGGTCTGTTGTAGCGGTTTTTGATGGAAATCATTCACTATAGTGGTTTAAAAACTATAGCTGTCATCTTACATTGTCAAGTTTTAATCACTATTGAGAGCATTTCTTTTACGGCAATCATCATCTGGGCAGGTCAATTCTCGGGTGGGGATAAACTCCACCCTAAAAACGAACCCTTACCCATATGTTTAAGGCGGGGTTTCCTCATGAGTGCTTAGTTGTTTTTGTGCGGAAGGAACTGAAAAGATGAACATCGAACCCTCCAGAGGATTACAGCTGGTCATTCAGCGACTTTTGTGATTCCATTGTGGTGTGGCAGCAGTTCGAGACTTGTATCATTATCCTGGGATACGATTTTTACTGGGCATTGAAATGAACTCATAAGCCCGAATTCATCCTCAGCGGCACACGCCGGGTGATACACTTTGTTACAATTCGTTACTTTGGTGAAAAGCAATCCTGGAATTAAAGTATTAGCATATGAACAGTCAAATTGAGAAAACTAATTTTTATCAGGAGAGCGGCAATGAATCGCAGCTATGGCCATGAAATTCCAGCGTCAAAAGCAATTCAGCATATGCAGCTTAGACTCTCTGCTGAGCTGGTGTCTTCGGTTGCCAGGCAAAGAAAAAGTTTCGAAGACACAGATAAAATGATCGAGCACATGCGCTGCCGATTAAAGGCCGCATCACGACAACGCGATAGAAATGTTTTTTCACCGTAGATTCAATTTGCCTAACGTCCGGCATCTTACAATATCCTGGAAGCTGGTCTGGATCAGAACGGGTTGCCGACGGGGTGGATCCATCGGGCCGTCGGTTCGGCCGAGATAGATACGATCATCGCAGAAGGTGCCCCGGCGTATCTACCGGCCTGGCTGCTCCGCGGGATCAAAAACACGGCCGGAAAAATCGCTGCCAGTCTCATTATACGAGCCCGAAATGCCGGGGACGGCCAGGTTGCCGTGCACAGGGTCGTGTGCGCAGTTTGCCGGTCGATATTGATCAGTTGGCCGGTTGATCTGCAAACCTGTTTCTATGCCTGTCATCCTGTTGTGCCTAAAACTCAGGAACTAAATGACAAACTTTCTGCCCCACCCAATAAATACAAAACGCTTAAGTTTCTTAAAATAAAAACCGATATACTTTTATATCTAATTTTTATTAATAATTCTTAAGTCTTAGGTAAATTCCCCATGAAAATAACATTTATCATGCCGTCTATCGGCAAAAAGGCCGATGTGAAAAAATATATAAAAACCTGGCAGATGGAACCACTCTCTATCGCTGTACTTGCGGCTCTGACACCGGATCATATTGAAAGGAAATTTTTTGATGATCGACTGGAAAAGATTGATTATCAGACTGAGACGGATCTTGTTGCCATTACAGTAGAGACATATACAGCGCGGCGGGCCTATGAAATCTCGAAGAAGTTTCGGGATCGAGGTATTCAGGTAATTATGGGTGGGTTCCATCCAAGTTTGAATCCTGATGAGGCGCAACAATATGCAGACAGCATCCTCATCGGTGAAGCTGAAGGGTTGTGGCAGGAAGTAATTCAGGATGCCAGCGATAGTTCACTCAAGAAAATATATCAGGCTGAAAAAAGACCGATTCTGGATAATCTTTTTCCCGATCGTTCAATTTATGCTGCCAAAAAGTATTTAGATATCGGCCTGGTTGAAACCGGAAGAGGATGCCGGTTCCAGTGTGATTTCTGCACAATTTGTGAATTTTTCCAACAGAGTTATACGCCACGACCCATTCCGGATATCATTAAAGAAATTCGTGGATTGAATAGCCGGTTTTATTTTTTTGTGGATGATAATATTGTGGCCGACATCAGCCGAACTAAAGAATTGTTAGCGGCCTTGATTCCGCTAAAGATAAGATGGTTCAGCCAGGGTAGCATTAATATGGCCAAGGACCCGGAACTTCTTTCGCTATTGAAAGCAAGTGGCTGCGAAGGGGTTCTTATTGGTTTTGAATCACTCAATAAGCAAACCTTAGCGAATATGAATAAAGCGGTAAACATTAAGGCCGATTTGGATGATTCAATCAAAAGAATCCATGATGCCGGTATACGAATTTACGCAACATTTATCTTCGGCTATCCGAATGACACGTTTGAAACATTTGAAGAAACCTATCGATATGCTTTAAAACATAAATTTTTTATTACTGCATTCAACCATGTTGTTCCTTTCCCGGGGTCGATGCTGTACCGGAAGTTGAAAGCTTATGGTAGCTTGCTAAACGAAAAATACTGGTTGGACCATTCATACTGCTTTGGTGATGTCGCATACACCCCCCATAGTTTCACTCCTTCAGAATTGTCACAGTTATGCTATAGATATCGCAAAAAATTCTTTTCATTGCCCTCCATTCTGACAAGGCTTTTTAGCAAGGCAAATTTTAGTTCCTTTAAGGCCCCCTTTTTGTATTTATTGGTTAATTTGCTTTCGCGCGCTGATGTTGGCAAAAGACAGGGCTTGCCAATCGGCATGGGGGAGAAAATTTAGACACTTAATTTTTTATATTTTTTTTTAAACGGGTAATTGAATTGAATGATAAAAAAAAACAAAAAAATGCGCAGGATAAATTAATTAATCCGTCAGGGTTTCGACTAATTAACAAATATTAGTATTCAAGAAAAGTTAATTAACCTGAATAGGCTATTTTAGAGGACGGATTAATTAGCATGAAAATAACTTTCATCAGACCGACAATGGTAAAAGGGATACGATCATCTGATGCAATGCATCCGCTGGCCTTTGCCGTGCTGGCGGGATTGACGCCTTCGGATGTGGCGATAGAATTCTTCGATGAACGAATTGAAGAAATCCCGCAACAAATACAATCTGATCTGGTTGCCATTTCGGTTCAGACCTTCACCGCACGCCGCGCCTATGAAATAGCCAAGAGCTTCACGGGAAAAAAAATCCCGGTTGTGTTAGGCGGCTACCACCCGACATTTATGTCAGCTGAAGCATTGCAGCATGCCGATTCAGTGGTTGTGGGCCCGGCCGAAGGCGTCTGGCAAAATGTTATCCGGGATGCGAAAGCAGGCACTCTTGCCAAAATCTACCAGCAGGAAAAACCGGTCGGATTGGGAAAAATCTCTTATGATCGAAAAATATTTAACGGCAAAAAATATTCATCGTTTGTCCCGGTTGAGTTTAACCGGGGGTGTAAGTACGCCTGTGAATTCTGTTCGGTTGCTTCATTCAATCAGAACAGACATGCTTCACGACCCGTCAGCGAGGTAATAGAAGAAATTAAATGCCTCGAATCCAAGACTATCGCAATTATTGATGACAATATATTTGCCGATGAAAAAAACGCAGTGGAACTGTTTCAGGCGTTGATACCGCTCAAGATCAAGTGGGGGGCACAGGCCAGCATTGATATCGCCAACCATGATGACGTACTAGGATTAATGGCAAGAAGCGGCTGCGTTGCTGTTTCAATTGGATTCGAGTCGCTTAACCCCAAAAATTTAAAAAAGATGAACAAAAGCTTTAATACGGTTAAAAATGATTATCAAACTGCCATAAAAAAAATATATGGCCATGGCATCATGATCCAGGCCTTTTTCCTATTAGGGTATGATTATGATACCGCCGACATATTTGATAAGACCGTTGAATTTGCACTGCAAAATAAATTTTTTCTGGCCGGATTTAACACATTGACGCCCCAGCCGGGTACCCGGTTATATAAGCGGTATCGTCTGGAAAAAAGACTGCTGGATGAAAACTGGTGGCTGAATGAAAAATATCAATATGGTGAAGTCATGTTTCGACCCCGGAATATGTCGGCCGCGCAATTGAAAGAAGGCTGTATAAAGGCCAGGATGCAATTTTATAAATATTCGCAAATACTCAACCGCTCACTTACCTGGAGGACGACTATCGGTAAGTTGAAAAATTTAGGTATCTATTTTGCGGGGAATTTCATTGCGCGAAGAGAAATTTTGCGAAAAATGGAGCTTATTCATAGGTGCAATTCGTGAAAATACTGATTGTATTGCCAGCCGGGCAGCCGCATAAATTAGAGTTTGGTCCGATTAAGATGTCATTTCGTGAAGCCCCACTGACGGCAACATCCCTGGCTGCGCTCATTCCGGATGATCTAAAGGCTGAGGTAAAAATAGTCGATGAAAGTGTCAGCCCGGTTCCATTCCAGGAACAATTTGATCTTGTCGGCGTGTCTGTTTTAACCGGCACTTCCAGCCGGGCCTATAAAATTGCTGATATTTTCAGGGAAAGAAATTCCAAAGTGGTACTTGGCGGTGTTCATGTAACCCTTATGCCTGAAGAAGCCCGGCAGCATGCTGATTCGATTGTCATCGGATTTGCCGAGCAAACCTGGCCGCAGCTGCTAAACGATTTTTCACAAAATCGAATGAAACCGGTATATCGGCAACAAAAAATTGATCTAAAAAATTTGCCTGTCCCCAGACGAGATCTGCAGAAAAAACTTGGCTATACGGTGGCCGATACCGTATTTGCCACCCGCGGCTGCAGGGGGAAATGTGATTTCTGCAGCATTGTAGCGGCTGAATTCGGCTGGCATACCCGTCCGGTGCGCGATGTTATCAATGAAATAAAAGCCATTAAGTCAAAAAGGATCGCCTTCAATGATGTTAACTTAACCGATGACCCGGTGTATGCCAAAGAATTGTTTCGCGAGATGATTCCTTTAAAAAAAATCTGGGGCGGTCTTGCATCTACCCGCGTCACCGAAGATGATGAATTGATTGAGCTGCTGCAGAAAAGCGGCTGCCGGTATCTGCTCCTCGGTTTTGAATCGATAGACAATCAAATGCTGCGCGGCATTAACAAAGGATTTAATAAATTTGAGAAATACAGCGAGGTCGTGCGCAAATTGCATGGTATCGGCATCATTGTCCAGGGCTGTTTCATTTTGGGAATGGATGGCGAAGATCCCGGTATTTTTAAGAGGACCCTTGACGCAGTCCATGAATTAAAAATCGATATTCCGCGATATGCATTATTTACGCCCTATCCGAAGTCAAAGCCTTTTCAGCGGATGAAGGCGCAAGGACGGATACTTCATGAAAAATGGGAATATTATGACACGCAGCATGTCGTTATATTACCGGATAAGATGAGCCCGAAACAGCTTGATGACGGATTTAAATGGATTTACAAAGAAACCTTTAAGCTAAAAAATGACTTTACGCGGACTCTCGGATCGGGGAAAAATTTTGGTATCAGCTTTATCGGAAACCTGGCCTATAAACTGTACATAAAAAAATTATATCAAGACCTAAATCGATTCCCGGCGGAAGTCCTGCCGGGTTGTTAGTGTTACCCTAAGAGATCGTAAACAAAATGAGATAGGTCTATAAAACCTAAGCTTGGGTTTGGAAACCGCTTCGAATCGTCTATGGAAGATTACTCATGCCAGCCGCAAAAATTTTAATCCAGTCCGCCTGCTTTTCTAATAGCGAATATTTAACGGTTGCCGGCCGGGACGTGCTTGATTTATGGCTAAAATAGCGATTGCGTGCGCCTTGCGGTAACCGATGGGTTTTGAATGCCCCGAGTTGGTCAAGACGCCGGCAATGGTGATAATGAAAATTGTGCGAAAGTTCTTGTTCGATTTCATTTTGCAAGGCGGCATCATTGTTATCCGGATGCGGACTCTCGAAAAACAGGGTATAGCTGCAAACATTAGCGCTAAACTGCGGTGCAACAAAATAAAACTCAGGTCGGCACTCGTATTTATTGAATGCCCTGATTAAGGTCCGACGAAGATGGTCTACATGGATCTTCTCTCCAAAAAGGTCAGATACGCCTTCGGTCTTGCCGATAAACCTCAATAAGGGTGCCTGCTGGAAGTGCCCCTCTACGCGCACCCGGTCGTTTAACCGGTAGCGATACAATCCGCCCCCGGTGGATACGATAACAGCGTATTCTTTTCCGGCTTCCAATTCATGCGACAGTTTAACCGTTGAAAAATTCAATTCTTCAAATTCATAAAAATGCGATGTGACGGATAGGACATGCTGCATTTTTTGGAAAAGCTTCCCTTCAAGGGGAAAAGTAATAAATGCTTCTGTGGCCAGAAGACCTTTAGGTTGAATCGTTGCTTTCGGGAACATCTTTCGGATAGCGCTGACTGAATGACTTGCCCAGCCATCGGCCCAGCAGCTGATCAGTTTCAAATGCGGCCAAATTTCCAACCACGGATTAAACCGGTCTTTGGTGCGCCATTTCCTGACCGCTTTTTCAATCACCTTTGCTCGCCGGGGGTTTTTCTTTATCTTCCGTTTCAGAATAGCCAGGAGCGGATCTGCAATGGGTGCCGGCGGGTGAATCTCGCCTTGGCGGATATCTTTCACTATCCTATCGGCCCAGGTATTCAAGGCATTCAGCAACAGCTCGAGATAGCTGGGGTTCCAAACCGAAAGCATACGAATTTCGGGCTCAGAAACCAGGAATAAGAGGGTTACATAGCGGAAAGTTTCCATGTCAGATAGCTGGGATAATTGCGCAGGGCCTACCATAATTTGGTCTAGCAACCGTTTTTCCAAACGACCAAAATATTCACCATCTTCGTTAAATCCAATGGGGATGACATCGTCTTTTTCCCTTGCAGGGTGCAAATTGGGAGTAATTGCCCAATATGCCTTACCACCCAGAAGCGCGGGATGTATTTTAAAAAGATTGTATATCCAGGCACCGATACCATTCTGGAACTCTGCTTTCAAACTGTCTGTATAGGGTATCAGTTTAGTCGCCGAAGTGGTGCCGCTTGTCGGCTCCAGCAGTTTTACCCGCGCAGCAGTCAGAATATTCGGTTGACCCTGCCGAATGAGTTTCACCGATGAATTATAGTCCTCATAGCTGGTGATGGGGACTCTCTGCTGATAGGCAGCGACAGAGTCAATGCTGCCGAAATCATACTTGCGGCCATATGCTGTATCACAATTTTCTCTCAGCAGCTTGAGCAGATAAGCCGATTGAACCTTTTTTACATTGCCGGCGGCCTTCTTGAACCGATTCCACTTTCTGCGAGAAATCAGCGCCCAGGCTAAATTAGAAAAATAGCAGGATGGTTTCATTTTCAAAACCTAAATTGTAAATGCTTTCTTTTTTTCGTTTTCAAACACCTTAATAAATATGGTTTGATGTTCTGCTCATGAAAGGGAGCAACACAGATCAGCTCATCGCCACGCCCGAAATCAGGATTTGCATTTAAGAAAAACTGCACATGATGGTTTTTCTGATGAGCTTTGCTCGGGATGGATAACTCTTTTTTCAAGGATTGAGAATGCGCCGAGGACGTTACGATTCCATTGGTCGAATTATAACGATCAGCAAACTTTCTTTTACCGAGGCTGGTTATTAAGCCTTGTTCCCATGCCGGCGTCGCTTTATCATAACGCGGGTAGAAGGCGTTAAAAAAAACCGGTAAGAAACGATAGGTTCTAAATCCTTTTGAAATTAACATCCAGTATAGTTTTTCTCCCGGACAGCTTGCGAGAATGCTTTGCATGAGCCTTCCCAAGGTGACCGGCAATGCCTGGCTTCCCCAGTGTCCGGGATCGATGATGGTATCGCCGGAAAAGAGAACCAGCATTGTTTGATCGTTATATTGATGTTGAAATAACATTTGGGTCGAGAAGCCTTTTATTTTTCCGCTTGTACGGTCGACTAAAAGGATCGTCCAGTTTTTCTCAGCCAGATCTTTTGCAAATTCAAGGGGATCGACGTTGTTATAATGATTTACCATTAAACGATACATGTCTGATTTTTGTTCTTCATTCAAACGGGCGGTGTTAACAATGATACCCCTTAACGCCATTTACAATGCCCCCAATTCTAAATATGGAATTCTATCATCCAAAGTAGATAATATTGATTGTCCGTCTTGCCAGAAAGCCAGGTAAATACGGCTTAGATATTCCATATGAGGAATTTTTTTGGCAATCGGCAAAAAGGGATCCCTTTCATGAAAACCAACCATGACCGAATGCAGATGTTCAACCTTGCTGACATCATGGAGCGCATGTCTGAACAGCGTTTCAAAAATAGCGCTATCATCATTTTCAACACTAATAAGCGCAAGTGTTAAATAGTTCAGTATTGATCCTGGTTTGGGCAATTCCGGTCTTTTTCCAATTTTGGCGTATAAGTTAAAGAAGGGCCGGATTGTCTTTATCCCACGACTGTAATTTTTGATAAGGCACTGTTTAAATGATTTCTGATCCCAAACAGCCAAGGTGCCAACCAGCCTGCCCTTGTTCGTGGCTAAATAAACATCGGAAAGGCGCATGTTTTTCAAAAGGCCATCATTATTATCGAAATGCCTCATCTCATAAATTGGGAAAAACTGCCGCCGCATCGCGTTGCGGTTCAAAAACTCCGTTACTCGGATGATATCGGCTTTATGCGCTTTTCGAATTCGCAAATTGGCCGGATTTTTTTTGAAAGATACTTTTTGAGGACGTATCGCAAGGGTATGAAATCGACCAAAATCTTTATAGGTCGGTAAACCGGCCTTTCCTGAAGTGAGCACATTTTTGGCAACCAGGTTGTCTTCGATAATCGATGTCAGGTAGAATTTGACGTCACCGGCCTGATGTAAATTCTTGAGGAATCGATAGCCCCGACCCACGAGGGTTCCCCGCCGGTATTCTTTTTTACACCGCAGCCCACTTAAATAGCCGATACGGTCCGATTGGCCGTTTAAATAACAGTTTTTTTCGGCCCGCGACCCAAGACCGACGATTTGCCCGGTTGCCCTATCCCTGGCAACTAACACGTCAACCTTTTCACCCTCCACCTGGGCCGCATTGAAATACCCCGGCTCGCGCGTGAACGCCACCTCTATCTGCCCGGCCATTTGAATTTCTCTCAACAAACGACACAATTCGGTATCATCGGCTGCGGTTGCACAATTAATTATTGCTTTGGGTGAATTATTATTTTGTATCATTATCCCGCTGATCTCGTATGGCAATGGACTCAAGTTGGGCTAGACTACCTATATTCAATTATCGGATAGTCTATCAAAAACTTTAAAAAATTGTGTTTTTTCAATCACCTGGCGATAATGTGTTGCGACCGAACGCTTCATTCATCTGTTAAACTCAGAGGTGAAAATAGGACGGTTTATCGGGTTTAAAGTGATGTTTTTGGGACTCAAAATGGCGATTGAATACCTGAACTTTCAACTACCGGTCTAAAGTATTTTAAATACACTTTTTGCTTGCTTTAAGCTCAATATAAGCTTAGAAATTCCTGCTCCAGAACCCTGGTAGGAATCAGTTTCGTCATATCTCCAAACACGGAAGAAGCGGCCATGCAAAGATCTGATAAGCGGGATTATCTAAAGGCTTTTTTTCTGGTTTTATTGGCCGGAACCATTTGGTCATTTGGTGCTTTAATTGTCCGTTACCTGGAGGCGGCCCAAAGTTATCAGTGGCAGTATCTGTTTTACCGGGGGATGACGGTCGCGATTGTACTTTTAATTTATCTTCTGGCAAGAGAGGGTATTGCCGGTGTTGACAATTTTAAAAGGATCGGATTGGCGGAATTAATTGGTGCCTGCGGACTGGTCGCTGCATTCAGCGGTTATATATTGTCCATTACGGTAACAACGGTGGCGAACACGCTTTTTATGCTGGCTGCTGCACCTTTCATCGCAGCGTTTTTAGGCATTGTGCTGCTGCAGGAGAAGGTTCGCTATATAACCTGGGTCGCAATGCTCATCGCGTTTTTGGGCATCCTGGTAATGGTCCTGGAGGGATTGGAGGCCGGCAATTTATTTGGCAGTCTGATCGCGTTAGTGTCGGCCCTGGGCTTTGCCGTCTTTTCGGTGAGCCTTCGGTTTCGCAGGGAAACACCTAAATTCAGGACGATTGCACTTGCCGGTCTACTTTGCGCGCTGGTCGCGTCGCTCATAATATTTTTTAATAACGATACACTGGCGATGCCGCTTGGCAACGTGTTTCTCAGCATCCTGCACGGTATTATCGTCGGTTTCGGATTAATTTTATATTCTATTGGGTCCAAATTATTACCGGCTGCACAACTGACATTATTATCGATGGTGGAGGTGGTTGGGGGAGTTCTCTGGGTGTACATTCCGATATTTGGTATTCACGAAGTGCCGAGTGTGCTGACCGTAGCCGGCGGAGTTATCGTGTTGGGCGCCATTGTGTTAGATGGTGTGAGTACGCGATAATAGCGGCCGTTGCGCAAAATGTACTATACTGGATGCAAAAGAATGAGTTGAGCCTGATATGGTGTCCGTAATAGCCAACCAGTAAATATCACAAAGTGTTGTCTTTGAATCCGACATTGGCTATAATGTCCAAGTTAATTATCAATCTGCATCCGAACAGATCAAATCAATATCACAATTGCTCAATAATTTTCCTGATTAAATTTTCATGACAGGTTTTCTTTCGCAAAGCAATTCATCCATTGCGCTGTGGAATATCCGTCCCGGCGAATTCGATATTACACATAACTATAGTTATAAAGAGGAATTAAGCGGAGTACGGAGCATATCGTTGCGCTTAAACCCTATAAAAAATGTAATAGCTACCATCTATGACCGGCTGGCGAGAGGGATGACACAGCTTTTAGTTTCGACAGCAGCAATACGGATTTTTTCCAAAGACGATGAAAAGGAGGATTAATATGAAAATGAACATTTTAAAAACCTTCCTTTTGGCCTGTTTATTGCCTGCTTTGCTGAATACTTTAACTTATGCCCAGGAAGAGACGATAAAGATTGGATTTGTGGGTGATTTTTCAGCCGTTTCCAAAGATTACACTTCAAATATGTATAATGCTGCCCAGATGGCTGTTAGTGAGTTCAATAAGGCCGGTGGATTTAGCGGCAAGACCATTAAGCTGATTCGAAGAGACGGAGGCAACGATCCCCAAAGACATTATGATCATACCACCACGCTCGGTCGAAAAGATAAGGTTGTAGCGATATTCGGCGGCGCCTCAACCCCTTGTGTGCTGAAGGCATCGATAGCCTCCAAGGCACAACAGATTCCCTACCTGGTTTCCATCGGTAACTCACAGTCAATTGTTGTTGAAAACGGGCATCCCTACGTTTTTCTTTTTCAACCCAATTTATGGATGGAAACCAAAGCTTTTAGCATTTTTGTGTCATTGTTGCCCTGGCAGCGCTATGCATGGATCGGACCGGACTATTCGTGGGGACATGGAGTGTTGAGGAATTTCAAACAACATTTCGAGGAGATTGGCACTCCAATCAAGTGGACCACCGAGGCCTGGCATAAGGTCGGCACCACCGACTATGTGGCCGTAGTACAAAAAATTCTGGATGGGAATCCGGATGCTTTAGTGATCGGCTCTTGGGGCGAAGATGTCCGCCATTTCACTGCTCAGGCTAAATCCCATGGCCTGTTTGACAAGATGGCGGTCTTTGGATGGTTTACCTATAACATGACAGGAGATATGGGACGCATGGTGCCTGAGGGCATGTGGAATTTAGCCCGTGGTGGGCCGTTTAACCACTTGGCGGACAAGTTTCCGTTAGCCGAAAGGTTCGTTGAAAAGTTCGTTGAACAATTCGGCGAGTATCCCAATGGCTATACGATCAGTTGTTATGATTCATTGATAGCCTGGCGGCAGGCCGTGAAAAACGCTAAGTCTGCAAATCCGATCGCCGTTGCAAAAACCCTCAAAGGTCTGACTTACGATGGTTTGCGCGGCATTAGCTTCATTCGGGCAGTGGATGGTCAAATGAATTGCCCCATCTACTTTGGGCGTTTGACTTTTGTTTCCAAATATCCCTTTGCCGTTTGGAAATCGGTGATCGAGGTTCAGGCAAAAAACACATGGTTGCCGGGAGAAGAGGTGCTTTCCCGGCGAACAAAGCCACCCTCTTAATCCTGATTTATTGTGAGGTTCTTACCAGCTAAGGTTTGGCAAGCAAACTGTGAGGTAATCAGATGAGTGCGAATTTAAAAGTAGCCCTGATCGTCATCATCGGATTGGGTGCCTGTTTGATGAGTATCTTTTTCAGCCAGTATTTCCACGGGGAGGAACGCAATAACCGATTGATGCTATACAATATTGATAATATAGCATTGCGCATTGATCATATCCGGCTTCTCGGCAGGAATTTCATACAAGACGCTGATCAGACATGCTGGGATCAAATATCCCAAGCTATGGAATCCGTGCGAGAAAACTTGCAGGCAGCCCCTTATGCGGCTGGCCGCTGGTGGCAAGAGATAGAGGACCTGAACCGGAGTCTTGCGGATTACCATGGTATCATAAAGCTGCTTTATGAACCAGCTTTTAACCTCAAAACGGAAAAGGAAGCCCTTCAGAGAATTGGACTTGCATTTGCACAGGAAGTTGAAGCGGAAATTATCAGACCCTATCGGCAAGAAGAAGGCCTGCGGATTTTTGAAGGAGAGTCAATTGATCCGTTCAAGGCCAAGGCTAAAGATGCGGCTTATGACCTTGTCGCTTTGCATATTAAACAGCAGCTAATATTGTTTGAACTCCTACTGAGCTCAGATCTGGACGCCTACAAACAGAAAAAGGAGCATCTATCGACTGCTCTTGCACGCCATGAAGCCCAATTGAGGTATATTGCTGTTCTTATGGGCAGTGAGCCATCTATTCAATCTGTCCTAGTCTCCCTGGATCAAAAACTCATAAGTTTATTGAACCGCGAGTATGCCATCATTAAACTTTTTGCTGCTCTGGCGGGACTTGAAGGTCGCCTAAGCGTTGCCAGCGATGCACTGCTTTCCGTGGGTAAGGAACTCGCGTCCGGGATTACTTCTGATATCCTGCGGACCAACAGGTTGAATCGGATATTCAACTGGAGTTTGCTATTGGGTATTTTGGGGGGCCTAAGTGTTCTGGGCGCCTTGTTGGCCCGCAACGTCATTAAATTTGTGGAAGATCTAAAAACAACCAAGCAAATTATACAGGAAAGCGAGGAAAGATACCGAAGTTTTATAGAGGATGCACCAATTGCAATGTTCACTCTTAATAAAGAAGGCGAATTCACTTACGCGAACAGGAAGCTTCTGAAACTGACAGGCTATAAAATGGAAGATTGGCTCAACAAACCATTCCATCCAATCGTTCATCCTGAAAATTTAGATGTTGTCGTTAAACGAATTCAAGATAGAATTGAAGGCAAGGGATCATCTGGGCCGCTTGAGATTAGAATTTTTCACTCCTCCGGAGAAATCAGGTGGGTGAAAATTATTTCTGAATCAATCTATGGTACTGATGAAATGGGGATGAAACGGTTTGTAGGAGTGCAGTCTTTTTTAGAAGACGTTACGGGCGAAAAGATTGCTGAAGCGGCGCTGCAGGAAAGTGAATCAAAGTTCAAGATCCTATTTGATTTATCACCTCAAGCAGTTGCTCTTATTGCGGTTAACAGCGGAAGGCTGGTTGATGTAAATTTCAAATTTAGTGAATTGACTGAGTACTCTAGAGAAGAAGTTCTTGGATTGACCACAACTGAATTAGGATTCTTCCACGAAGCGGATCAGAGCAAATTTTTAATGGGCCTGCAAGAAACGGGAGAAGTCAACAGCTTGGAATTGGATATTAAGGCCAAGGGCAATTCCATTCTCCATGCTTTTGTATATGCTAGAACCATTCATATCATGGGTGAATCTTTTATTTTGACCATATTTCTCGACGTTACTGAACAAAAACGTCTCGAAGTCCAGCTTCAACAGGCCCAAAAGATGGAGGCGATCGGCACTCTTGCTGGCGGCATTGCGCATGATTTCAACAACATTCTTTCAGCCGTTATTGGCTACACTGAACTGGCCTTATGCAGTGCTGAAAAAGAAACGACGCTCTATGATAATCTGCAAGAAGTATTTCGGGCTAGCGGTCGCGCCAAAGATTTGGTCAAGCAAATTCTGGCCTTCAGTCGACAAACCGAGCAAGAACGCAAACCCGTTCAGGTAAAACTAATCAGTAAAGAAGCCATTAAATTTCTCAGAGCATCACTACCAGCAACCATTGAGATACGTCAGGATATCCAAAGCGATTCACTGGTAATGGCCGATCCGACACAAATTCATCAGGTTTTAATGAACCTTTGCACCAATGCCGGACATGCCATGAGGGAAAAAGGGGGCGTATTGGAGGTGAAGCTGTTAGATGTTAAATTTGAAGAAGTTGCATCGACCTTGCTCCCCGAGTTGAAACCCGGACCCTATCTCGAAATTAACATAAGCGATACCGGTCACGGCATTCCGTCACGTATAATCGAGCGAATCTTCGATCCGTTTTTCACCACAAAAGAAAAAGGTGAAGGAACCGGTATGGGCCTTTCGGTGGTCCACGGTATTGTCGGCAGCTATGGGGGAAAAATAACAGCTTCCAGCGAGCCGGGTAAAGGTTCAACTTTCAAAGTTTATCTCCCTGCAGTTGAAAAGGAAACAACACTATTGCTAAAAGCTGAAGAACCTATTGCCACCGGGACCGAGCACATTCTTTTTATAGATGATGAAGCGGCCATCGTAAATATTGGAAAATTAATGCTTGAATCTCTGGGTTATAACGTTACCACCCGGACCAGCAGTCTAGAGGCTTTGGAACTGTTTAAGGTTAAAGCGGATAGCTTTGATCTGGTGATCACCGATTTGACAATGCCGAACATTGCCGGTGATGAGTTGGCAAGAGAACTGACACGTATAAAACCTGAGATCCCGGTTATACTTTGCACCGGTTACAGCGCCCGGATCAATCAACAACAGGCTGCGGCTATGGGTATTCGAGCATTTGTATCGAAGCCGGTGCTAAGAAGGGATATTGCTGAGACAATTCGGAAGGTTTTACGCGAGTAATAATATAAAAAAGTTGATGTGAAAACGCCATCTCCCCATCTGTGACCCTCTTATTGATTCAAATTAAAAACCATATGCACGGAATCCCAAAGGGAGAATAAATTATGGAATCCGTTGAATATAAATCCTACGGCTATCGTTGGGTCGCGCTGGCCGTTTTTGCGCTGGTCCAGGCCTCAATTCAAGTCCTGTGGTCTTCATATCTGCCGATTACCAGCGAAGCTGCTGATTTTTATGGGGTAACGCCCTAGATGATCGGTCTTCTGTCGATGATGTTTATGATCGTTTACGTCTTTACCAGTCTGCCGACCCCCTGGGCTATCGCAACCTTCGGCGTGCGCAAAGGCATGGGGTTCGGCGTGATTTTGATGGGAATCTTTGGACCGGTTCGTGGGTTTTTCGGCCATAATTATACGATCGTGCTGATTGCGACCGTCATGCTATCCATTGCCCAGCCATTCATAATTAATGCAATTACTACCATGAGTGCCCGTTGGTTTCCGGTCCATGAAAGAGCCACGGCCACCGGTATCGCCATGCTGGCCCAGTTTATCGGCATCATGGGGGGCATGGCCGTATCACGGATATTAGCCGGCAGCCTGGGCATCAAGGCCATGCTGATATGGTACGGGGTCCTGGCCTTTGCGGCACTCATCATCTTTCTAATGGATTATTTCAGAACCGAATCAGGTGCGATGACGCCGCTGCTTTTGGTGTTGATTGCGTTGATGGCCCTCAGTTTTGTTTTAGTCGCCCTGATGCAGGAATCTCGTATGACTGCATCTAATTAATTCTGCTTTGTCATATTCATATTTTTACCCATCGTTGTTATTGACATGGAGAACATATGCAAAAGCTAAAAGGGCGTGTGGCGTGGTTACCGGGGCTGCCGGCGGTATTGGCCGTGCCCTGGCAAAGCGTTGCGCGGCAGCCGGCATGAAGGTGGTGCTGGCCGGTGTCAATGAAGAAAGAATCAGACAGACTGTCAGCGAATTCGAAGAAACCGGAGCGCAGGTACTTGGGGTAAAAGCCGATGTGTCTCAGGCCGAGTCAGTTTTATCAAACTGGCAAATTCAGTCTAATTGTATATGATCCGCTATTTCCGGTGCCAATTTTCCAATTTCAGTTTGGAAAATTGTTTAAAATCAGCAGAATTTCGGGTTACCAAGATCAATCCATTTACCTTGGCGATCGATGCTATTTGACCGTCCACAAATGCTGGGGTACTGCCCGTAGAAGATAAACGGGCTCGTTCTTTAGCATGCCATTCGGCAGCACGTTCATCATAGGGCAGGATGATCATATTGGGCTTTATAACATCGTTGAGATAGTTTCCAAGGATCTCGCGTTTGCGTGAAACCGGCAGGCGCCGGCAGCCGAAAACAAGCTCATGCCAGACAGGTGCAGCAGTGACGATTTCATGCTGATGGCGCTCTATTGAATTCAGCACCGTCTTTTGGGGTGAGGTTTTTACCGGCTCTGATAAAATATTTGTATCCAGCAAATACTTCATTTATAGATTTCTCTTTCTCTGCCAATCGAAGTATCCCTGAGATCTGCAAAATCCGCATCCGTAATTTTTATGTCTTCTTTCTCCAGAATACTACGGAACTTGGAAAATGCACTCCAAAAGCCCGTATTATTTTTCGCTAACTGCTCATATTCACGAATGGACAACAACACTGCAACCGGCTTGCCGTGTCTGGTTAATGTTACCGAGGGACCATCTTCAACGCCGTGTATAATTGCCGGAAGCTTGCTTTTGGCTTCAGCAATTGTAAAATGTTTTTCCATTCTTGACCCTCCTTTCCATAGTGTGGCAGGCGTTTTTAAATATAGCCATTTTTATAGACATAATCAAGCATTTTTCAGCTTCGATAATTAACCCAAATTTATCCGGGAAAATTGAACCTAGGCTTTTATTGTTGAGATAAGTTATAAAAAAATTAGATGAGTCGAAAATTTTAGTTGCAATTTATGCTGTATACCTGTATATACATCTATAGCATTAAACACTAATGTGAACTAAATCGGCCGTCTGATCCTTATTAAATGTCTAAATTCTTTTAATATCAGACTATTCGGTCCATTGTTGAAATGATCATTTTACGGGCACAAAAAAATGGTAAAACAAAAATTGAAAATCGTCGACGAATCCAATCCAATCCCAAAATATCTCCAGATCAGCGCCTGGTTAAAGGAGCTGATCCAAACCGGCCGTTACAAGGCTGATGAACAATTGCCCTCCGAAGTTGAGCTATCCAAAATGTGCGGGGTTAACCGCAATACCTTGCGTCAGGCGATCGGCGAACTCACCGCTGCCGGATTGTTGAGAAAGGAAAAAGGTACCGGAACGTTTGTCAGCAGTCCTTCATCTAACGGGCTCAGACATAAACTCGAGCGAATTTCGAGTTTTACGGATATGCTGGGCCAAAGCGGAATCAAAGCCAAGACCAGCGTCATCAGCAAAAGTATTGAAAATGCCGACGATTACGTGGCCGGCAACCTTTTTTTAGGTTCCAGTAAAAAAGTTGTTGTGATTAGACGGGTTCGCGCCGGTAACGGGACACCCTATATCTTCGAAGAGAGCTACCTGCCGTCGAATAAGTTTGAAGGGATTCTTGATCTGGATTTAACCGGATCAATGTATGATCTTATGTCCAAACACTTTAATGTTGAGTTGGCAAGAAGCAAGCAGACCATCAGTGCCGTAAACCTGGCTCCGGAGATCGCAAAAATACTCAACGTTCCGGTAAACTCGGCCGCCATTTTTGCGGAATACATCACATACGATGAAAAAAGCATGCCGATAGAATTGCTACACTCATATTACCGGGGGGATAAATATGCGCTTGAAATCGAGCTCGGGCGCTATCACGCCAAGCCGAATGGTGTCAGTATTAAGGCTGAATAAATAAACATCTGAATCTTGCATGAAATTTAATGAGAATTTAATATTGTTTTTTTAATATTTAGTTGTATATACATCTATAACATTAAGGCTAATTTTTAGCGGAATCTAAAACAGGAGGAAATTTAGCATGGAAGAAAGAAACTTTTTCGAAAGACTGGTGGATGTTAGCCCGGGCATGGAAATCTGGTGGGATTCATCCCCGGTAATTTTCGAAAATTGGTGCAAAAAACTACTCGAAAAAGCGGATCCGGCTGATCGAGGTCTGCTGCAACAACAATTCGATAGAATGTACAACAAAGATAATCCGCAACATCAGTTATTCAGGGGTGTAACGACCAATCCGCCGCTGTCATTGCAGGTGATTCAAAATGATCCGGCCTACTGGGAAAAAGTGGCCAAAGATATCCTGGCGCAAAATTCGGGGTTGGACAAAGAGGGCCTTTTCTGGGAGCTTTACAAAACGGTCGTCAAGGTTGGTTCGGAGATGTATCTGCCGCTGTTTGAAGCCAGCGGGTACAAAGAGGGTTATCTTTCCGGACAGGTTGATCCGCGCAGTGCATTTGACAAAGATGCCATGATACGCCAGGCCGATGAAATTGCAGCCGTAAATCCCAATGTGATGGTCAAGGTTCCCGGCACCAAGCAGGGTTATGAGGTGATCGAATACCTGACCGCCAAGGGTATCCCCACCAACAATACCCTGACTTTTGTTTTGCCCCAGCTGGTTGATTGCGCCAACACGGTCAAACGCGGTCTTGAAACTGCCCGGAAAAACGGCGTGGACTTGAGCAAGTGGCGTTCGGTCATCACCCACATGGAAGGCCGGTTCGGCAACCTTGGCGGGCTAAAAGATCGCGCCCAAGAAGTGGGTGTTGAGCTGTCCGACGGTGACATTCGACTGGCGGAACTGGCGGTATTTAAAAAGGCCTACAAGTACCTGATCGACAATGACCTGCCCAGCAAAATGCTGTCCTGCTCGTTGATCGTCGGACCGACCGTTGACGGCGACGACCGCATCTGGCACCTGGAAGAAAAAGCCGGCGCCAGTACTGTGGTAACCTGCCCGCCTTCGTTTATCGATAAGGTCCTTTTTCTGCCTGGTGTTGAAAAAATTAAATTTGAAAAAGACCGCATCCTGGAAGACATTCCCAAGGACGTAATGGATAAGCTCCTGCGGGTGCCTTATTTTGTCAAGGGTTCGGCCGCGGACGGCTACACCCGGGATGAATACAACAGCCACCCGGCCCTTCAGAAAACCGCCGAGCAGTTCTCCAAAGCAACTGACGAAATGGTGGCATTTGCAGGTCGATGCCTGGCAACAAACTAACCAGCACGCCACCATTCCAATCGGGGCGAAGCCCTCGATTTCTGGTCCTTTTTCAGAAAGGAAAATAAAATGATTGTTGGAATTTTAAAAGAGATCAAGGCTGAAGAAAATCGTGTTTGTATGAGTCCGGGGGGGGTTGAATTCATGCGGCAGCATGGACATCAGGTCCTTGTTGAGAAAAATGCCGGCAAGGCCAGTGGATTCACCAACGCTACCTATCAGAAAGCCGGCGCCGAGATTGCTGATTCTGCCGGGGATATTTTTAAACGGGCCAAAATGATTATGCGTGTCAAGGAGCCCCAGCCGTTTGAGTTGAAGCTGATTCGTAAGGGCCAGATCTATTTTTCCTATCTCCATTTGGCTGCCTCGGAAGATTTGACCCGCGCCCTGATTAAAAGCAAGGCCGTTTGTATTGCCTATGAAACCATTCAAAAAGCTGATGGGACTTTACCGCTGCTAACACCCATGAGTGAAGTGGCCGGACCCATGGCGATTCAACAGGGAGCCAAATACCTGGAGATGGCCCAAGGCGGCCATGGGGTTTTGCTGGGAGGTGTGCCCGGTGTCGATCCGGCCACCGTGGTCATTATCGGCGGTGGTGCGGTGGGCATCAATGCCGCCAAAATGGCCAGCGGCTTAGGAGCCAAGGTCTACATCCTGGATATCGATCTGGATCGGTTGCGCTATTTAAGCGATGTAATGCCCAGCCAATGTGTCACGCTGATGTCCAGTCCGGCTGCCATCCGCGATGTTCTGCCGAAGGCGGACCTGGTGGTGGGGGCCATTCTCGTTCCGGGCAGCAAGACACCGACCCTGGTGACCCGGGAAATGCTTGGCACGATGAAAAAAGGTTCTGTCCTGGTGGACGTCTCCATTGATCAGGGCGGCTGCTTTGAGACTTCCAGGGAGACGACCCATGCCGATCCGATCTATACCGTAGATGGAATTGTTCATTATGCCGTCAGCAACATGCCCGGGGCGCTGCCCAGGACGTCGACCCTGGCATTGAATAATGCTACCCTGCCCTATGCGGTGGAGATAGCGAGTAAAGGCTGGAAAAAGGCCATGCAGCAAAATCCTGAAATTAAAGCCGGGGCCAATGTGGTCGCAGGCAAGGTGACCTATAAAGGGGTTGCCGAGACAGTCGGTCTCAAGTATGAGCCTATAAATAAGATGCTCTAAACTGAAAGGTATAAGGTTAAAGGTTCAGGGTAAAAGGTTGAAGGTTCAAAGTTCAGGGTTCAAGGTTAAAGTTGCGAGTTTCAGTGCGTAAGGCAAAAGGCGTCAGGTTTCGGGTGTCAGTTATAGGACGCAGATGTTCCAACTGTTTAATAAAAATGATTAGCACCCTTAACTTTAGGCATTTTAGACATTTATTTTAATTTCTATATTGAAGGAGTTCATCATGATTGTTGGCGTTTTGAAAGAAATAAAGACTGAAGAAAATCGCGTGTGCATGACCCCTGCCGGGGTGGAGATCATGAAGCAAAACGGTCACACGGCACTTGTGGAGAAAAATGCCGGCATGGGCAGCGGGTTCAATAACAAGGCCTATGAGACAGCAGGCGCTGAAATCGTCGATACACCCAAGGAAATATTCAAGCGCGCCAAAATGGTTATGCATGTCAAGGAACCGCTGCCGGCCGAATATGATCTCATCCGCAAGGACCAGATTATCTTTACCTATCTTCATCTGGCAGCGGCGCAAGAGTTGACCAACGTCCTCATAAAAAGCGGATCGATCAGTATCGCCTATGAAACAATTCAAAAAGCAGATGGCTCCCTGCCGCTGCTGACACCCATGAGTGAGGTGGCCGGCCGCATGGCCATTCAGCAGGGTGCTAAATATCTGGAAATGGCCCAGGGCGGCCATGGCGTCCTGCTGGGCGGTGTGCCCGGAGTCGATCCGGGAACGGTTGTTATTGTCGGTGGCGGTGTGGTGGGTATCAATGCCGCAAAAATGGCCTGCGGTCTGGGTGCCAAAGTATACATTCTCGATATGAACCTGGAGCGTTTACGCTATCTGAGTGATGTCATGCCCAGCAACTGCTTTTTGCTGATGTCGAAGCCAACGACCGTCCGCAGGCTCATCAAGGAAGCCGATGTGGTCGTGGGTGCGGTTTTAATCCCCGGCGCCAAAGCGCCCAAGCTGTTAACGCGCCAGATGCTCAAAACGATGAAGAAAGGATCGGTGCTGGTGGATGTGGCCATTGACCAGGGCGGGTGTTTCGAAACCTCCAAGGCCACAACCCATGGCAAGCCGATCTACAAGGTTGAAGGCGTGGTGCACTATTGCGTGGCCAACATGCCGGGGGCGGTACCCAAGACGTCCACCCTTGCTTTGACAAACGCCACGCTTCCCTATGCAGTGGAAATAGCCAACAAAGGCTGGAAAAAAGCCATGAAGCAAAACCCTGAAATCAAGCTGGGTGCCAACGTCGTTAAAGGCAAAGTTACCTACCGGGGTGTTGCGGACGCGTTCGGACTCAAGTACACATCTATCGATGCGCTGCTAAAAAAATAGGCACTTCGCGACGCCATATCGACGAGTTGACGTCGAATAAGCTGTTATATTGTACTGTTATAAAGGAATTAAAATAAATAATGACTGATCCGCCTGAGATCCGGCGGACAAGAATGGTCTAAATTTACAGGTAAACTTATTTTACTTAAATTTTGAAAAAATTTAAAAGGAGAAAAAAATGAAAAAAAATCTTAAAGATTGGATCGTCCCCTGGCTTTATACCTCAAGAGAATACAATGTCGGTATTTTGGATGAGGCCATGGACAATCCCGATACTGCCCGCCTGATGCTCAATGAAAACCCCATCCCGCCGTCGGAAAAAGTCATTCAGGCGGTCGCGGATTCCCTTCGTCACGGCAACTGGTACCCGGACAGTTTTTTACGGTTGAGGACTAAAATCGGTAAAATGTATGGCCTGGGTCCGAACAATGTTGCCCTGGCCAACGGATCTTCGGACACCATCGATGCCATGATGCGTGTATTTTTGCAGCCAGGCGATGAGTTCCTGCTGTCCACGCCGACCTTTGAGCTGTTTCCGCCCCGGGCCGAGCTTTGCAATGCCAAGGTCGTTCAAGTTCCGGTCAGGAAAGACAACCTGAATTACGATGTAGATGGAATGCTCAATGCCATCAATGACCGGACCAAATTGATCCTGATCATTAATCCCAACAATCCCACCGGCGTCTTCATCGATGATGCGGATCTTGATCGGTTTTGCGAGACGGGAGTGCCCCTTTGCGTGGATGAAGCTTACCTGGACTACAATCTGGACCGGCCTTCCAAAGCATCCCTGATCGAAAAATATCCCCAGGTGTTCCTGTCGGTTACCTTTTCCAAAGCATATGGATTTTGCGGTATCCGATTCGGATTCGTACTGGGCAGCGAAGAGATGGTTGCCGCCTTCAATCGGATGTTTTTACCCTGGAACGTGAGCCGGATGGCTGCGGCCGCCGCCGAAGCCATCATTGACAATCCGGCTGAGGTTAAATCCAAGGTTGAGCACAACAACCGGTGGATGGCCATTTTTACTGAGGAACTTGAGAAACTGGGTCTTAAACCGTTCCCGGCCAATGGCAATTACATGCTGATCGACGGCACCATGACCGGCAAAACGACCGAGGAGATCCTCAAGGCCGCCCTTGACGAAAAAATCTATCTGAAAAAGATCGGTGAAATCCACGGCAAGACCGGATATTTCAGAGTAACGCCCGGCACCGATGAAGAAAACGAAAGGTTTATGAAATTTATCAGGACATATTTTGCTTAATAATAACTGGGGCAGGGTCTGCCTCTACCTTGTAGCCGCAAAAAGCCCGTCTCCGTGAAGACGGCGGCGGGCTTTTTGCTTTCATCTTACGACCTGTATCTTGCATGAAAATTTCTGAGGAATTGAAAACCACCGACTTGTCCGCCTCAGGAGGACTCGTGCAAAATTCAGGAACTATGTTACCTAAAACTTTCGTAATAATTTCATTTTCCTCATTTTCTAATAGATTATCAATGCGAATCTTGAATTATTGCATTTCACAAAAGGAAGCTGAGTATGAAAATCTATGTGTGCGTAAAGCATGTCCCTGACACGGCCGCCAAGATAACCGTAGTCGGCGGCACCGGATTTGCGGAAACATGCAAATTCATCGTCAATCCTTATGACGAGTACGGTGTGGAAGAGGCGGTTCAGCAGGTCAAACAGGCCGGATCAGGAGAAGTCATCATTGTCACCGTCGGCAAGGAAACCGCCCTGGTGACGATGCGTGCGGCGCTTGCCCTAGGGGCGGACCGCGGGATTCTTGTTAAAACGGATAGCCATTTTTTGGACAGTGCCCTGACCAGCCAGGCCCTGCAAAAAGCCATTGAACAGGACGGCTCGCCGGATCTAATTTTTTGCGGCAAACAATCGATTGACAGCGAGGGCATGCAAACCGCCTTCAGGCTGGCCAAGTCCCTTGATATGCCGGTGATCACAGACGTTGTCGACCTCAGCATCAATGATGGGGTGGCGACCGTCGAGCGCGAAACTGGTGGCGGTTCCCGCGAGGTCATTGATATGCCGCTGCCGGGTGTCATTGGTGCAACCAGAGGATTAAATGAGCCGCGTTATCCAAAACTACCGGATATTTTGAAGGCCAAGAAAAAAGAGGTTAAGCAAATCGACATTGCTGAACTTGGTTTGGATCTCTCTTCACCACAAACGGAAATCGTTAACCTGGAAGCAGTCCCCGAAAGAGGACAGGCCCGGATGATGGAAGGCTCCACGCGGGAGATGGTGGAGCAGTTGGTAAAAATATTGAAGGAAGAGGATAAGGTCTTGTAAAGCGTGTTGCGGGTTGCGGGAAACGCGTTGCGGGTTGCGAGTTACGAGGTGCGAGTTACGGGTCTATAGATTGCGGATTTCGGATTTCGGATTGATTTAAGCGGATAGGAAGAAATCGGGTTGTGGGTTGCATGTCGGTTGTTGCGAGCTTGAACCGCAGAGATCATAGCGCTCTGCAGATATGGACAGATAGAATACCTTACTTCGACATTCGATATTCGCTGCCTTACACCGTAAACCTTACACCTTATACCCTATACCTTGAACTTTTAATCTTGAACCTTTTTTAAAAAGATGTAGATAAATTAAAGCTTGGGAGAATGAAACGATGTCAAATATTGGCGTATTGATTGAAACCGGTGACGATGGGGTTAAAGAGGCGAATTTTGGTGTGATTACAGCTGCCCGGGGCGATGGGAGTCATGAAATCTATGCATTTGTTCCGGGGGCGTCGGCCGAGTCATGTAAAAGCATATTGCAGGAATATGGTGTTCAAAAGGTCGTTGAACTTTCAGCTGAGGGCGGTGACCTGACATCAAGCCCTGATCGGCGGGCAGAGACTCTGGCTGATGCGATCGATCATTTCGATATTGCGGTTCTGCTGGGATTGAGCAGTGCCGGAGGACGAGACATATTGGCTAGACTGGCGGCGCTGACAGACGTCGCCCTGATACAGGATTGCGTCGGGATTGATTTAGTGGCCAAGACCGTGACCAAATCTCATTTTTCAGGTAAAACCCTGGCAACCATTAAATTTAATTCCAATCCCTATATCTGCGGTTTGCGGCCGAATGCCATTGAAGTCCAGGCAGCACCCTGTGAAGCCGAAGTGATCAGCTACCAGGCAGCGGTGCAGGATTCAGGAAAGCTTGTTATTAAAGAAGTCAAGCAGAGTCAGTCGACGACAGTGGATCTGACCGAGGCCAATGTCATTGTTACGGGAGGACGTCCCATTGCCTCGGAGGATAATTATAAAATCCTGCGGCAATGTGCTGAGCTAGTCGGCGCTGCCGTGGGAGCGTCGCGAGCTGCGGTTGATGCCGGGTACGCGCCGCACAGCATGCAAGTGGGACAGACGGGTAAAACAGTTAGCCCCAAACTTTACATCGGCTGCGGCCTTTCCGGTTCGGTGCAGCATTTTGCCGGTATGAAAACCTCCAAGGTCATCGTGGCAATCAACACCGACAAAGACGCACCCATTTTCGGCAAATGCGATTACGGCATCGTCGGCGACCTGTTCGAGGTGGTGCCGGTGTTGACGGAAGTCTTGCGAGAACAGCAGGATGACGGATGATGGCAGCTCAAAGCTGAAAGCTCAAGGCTAAAGGCTCAAGGCCAAAGGTTAAAGGATTTAGGTAAAAGGTGGACGGTTGATGGTGGAGAATATTTTGGAAATTTCCGATTTCAAGTTTCTTTTTTTCCGACTTCCGAATTCCAATCTCTGTCATCTGATCCGCCTCCGGCGGACAACCTGAAACCATGCAATCGCAGACAAATATCATGGTGATTAACAAATGGATACTTACGCCTGGATCAAATCGGTTTTAATGGCAATTGCCATTGTGGCGGCTTTCGGTCTTTTTTTTGTCAGAGTCAAGCATCTTTTATTGCTGATGCGCAGTGTTGCCGGAGATGCAGCGTTTAAGGTGGATCGAATCGGCGAACGGGTTAAGGTACTGTTTACGGATGTACTCGGTCAGAGTAATGTTCGGCGCAAACCATTGCCGGGCTGGGCTCACACGCTGATCTTCTTCGGGTTTTTAGCGGTTCAGCCGCACTCCTTGGAATTGATGATTCAAGGGGTTTTTCCGGCCTTTCACGTGGCGCATGCAATTCCTGCTCTTTATGGCGCCTATATTTTTGTGGCCGACATTCTAGCTTTTCCGGTTCTGGTCGGTTTGGGATACGCCCTCTATCGGCGCCTGTTCATTAAACCCATTTACCTGACCGACGGTCTCGATGCGCGGCTGATTATTCTCTTCACATCGGTCATCATCATCACCTTTTATTTTATCAATGCCTTTCTTCTCTTACCCTCAATCGGCGGTAGCGGGTTTGAATATGGCCGCTATCTTACAGTCTCAAAGGTGGTCTACTACGGATTCAATCTAAAGGCCCTTGCGCCCGCTGCCGGCCGAACCGGATTCGAAATCTTCTACTGGATCCATGTGTTGACGATTCTTGGCTTTTTAATCTATATTCCCGGCTCCAAACACCTGCATCTGCTGGCTGCGGTGCCCAATGTTTTTTTAAAGCCCCTGGACCGGCCCAAAGCCATGCTCAAAACCGATATCGAAAACGAAGAAGCGGAAAGTTTCGGACTGGGTAAGGTCTCAGAGCTGAACTGGAAAAATGTGCTGGATCTGTATGCCTGTACCGAGTGCGGTCGCTGTGAAGAACAGTGCCCGGCGGATATGACCGGCAAACCGCTATCTCCCAAGCGGCTGGTCCACGATGCCAAGATCGATCTATTTGACCAGGCTGCCGCCGTTCTTGCGAAAGACGATGAAACAGTTGAGCCGCTGCTCAGAGAAAAATCCGCCATCACCGATGACGTTCTGTGGTCCTGCACAACCTGCCGGGCCTGTGAAGACATCTGCCCCGTTAATATTCAGCACCTGGACATTCTCCTTGAAGCCCGCAAACACCAGGTGCTGATGGAGTCGCGCTTTCCGCCGGAAATGCAGGAAACCTTCAATAATCTTGAAAACCAGTCCAATCCCTGGGGATTCGGCAGCGACAGCCGGGCCAATTGGGCCAACGGCCTGGATGTGCCCTTAATGACCGACACCCCCCAGGCTGATATTTTGTACTATGTCGGCTGTGCCGCTTCGTTTGACGACCGCGCTAAAAAGATTGCCCAGGCCATGGCCCGGGTGCTTAAAAAGGCCGGCGTAAACTTTGCCATTCTCGGCGAGGAGGAGCGCTGCAACGGCGATGTCGCCCGGCGAGCCGGTAACGAGTACCTGGCCCAGATGATGATAGCCGAGAATGTGGAAATTCTTAACCAGTACCAGCCCAAGAAGATTCTGACCGGCTGCCCTCACTGCTACAACACGATAAAAAACGAGTATCCCCAATTCGGCGCCCGCTACCCGGTGGTTCACCACAGCGAATTTTTGCTGGATCTGTTAAAGCAGGGTCGCCTGAAGACCAACGGGACCCCCATCGAGAAACTGACTTTTCACGATTCCTGTTACCTGGGGCGCTGGAACGGTATTTTTGAAGCACCACGCGACATTCTACGATCGGTTGGCAAAGGCAACAGCCTGATTGAAATGAATCGCCATGCAGACCAGGGCCTTTGCTGCGGGGCCGGCGGTGCGAGGATGTTTATGGAAGAAACCATTGGCAAACGCATCAACCACGAACGGGCACAGGAAGTAATTTCGACCGGCGCAAATCAGGTGGCAGCCGCCTGTCCCTTTTGCATCACCATGCTGCGAGACGGCATTAACGACAACAACGGGGATGTCGAAGTAAAAGATATTGCCGAAATCCTCGACGAAACTATGGAATAATACACTGGCAATTATTGATAGTTGTCTGCTAAACCCGAACATTGCATAAATTCTTGTCATCTAGCCTGGTCGTTATGCCTGAGATCGTTGCTTTTTCCGGGCTGATGCTGGATGCTTGATACTCGATGCTGGATATCTAACAGGACACTATCGGTGAATTTCAACGACATCCAGTATCCAGAAACCAGAATCCAGGATCAGTCAATACTTTCAATGGT
>Ga0209791_1000172_pt1 | contig 34015 bp, 33 predicted proteins | sample WorMetTyACAVOLI1_FD_187422 | JGI IMG/M metagenome (GOLD analysis project Ga0209791, IMG submission 187422) | Marine gutless worms symbiont microbial communities from Max Planck institute for Marine Microbiology, Germany - Olavius algarvensis... ... | reverse complement strand
TGTTGCCGGTAATTGTTTGTTTTTGGCGAAATTAACAACCACCCTACATACAAGGAGGATTTTTTTCAATGACTCGTTTTACAACTCATTATATGACTCATTCTAAACTCGTTTTTGGACAAGAGTGATCCGGATTATTGGTTATTGGTACCTTAAAAATCAACGTGCAAAAAATTTTTAGGACCGGGTGCTAGAGATTAAGATAGTCCAATTTCAAAGGATCATACTTTTGCGACGCCTCCTGTTCGGTCGTATAGAAATCGCGGCGTCTGCGGGCGCCGTCTTCTAACTGTGACAAACGTCGGGCTGTGGCATCCTTGTCTATATAAGCAATTTCATGGATCAGTGCTCCCAGAAACGTGATGATATGAGAAAACGGATCGATAAATGAAAATCCATCCATATCAATAATGACATAGTGATCTGACAGGTTCACAACCGGAGATTTCAAAGAGTCGCTGATACAAACAACTGTTGCATGACACTTTTTGGTATACTCAACAAGTTCGATGGTGCGCTGGGGGTATCTGGGAAAAGCGATTGCAAAAACCAGCAGCGATTCACCGTGCAGGGAAATCGCGTCCAAATTATCCCCGGAATAGGCGGTGTCGATGATAACTCCCTCTTTGATTTTTTTCAGCAGATAGCCGAAGTAATAAGCTAACGTAGCCGATGCTTTATATCCGGCAACCAGGATCGATTTGGCCGTATGGATCATTTGTGCCAGATCTCGGATCTCCTGTTCGGAAACGGACTGCACCATACTCTCTAAATTCACGATGGTATTCTGGCGATAAGCCTCCAGGATGGACGCATTATCTATTTCCTTGCTGGCTTTGATCAGGCGCTCCACACTGGTCAGTTCGATGCGCAAAAGCCCTTTGAGATAATGCTCGAACTCACCGTACCCGCTAAATCCCAGGTCCATGACAAAACGGGTGATGGTCGGTTCACTCACCTGGCATTTTTGAGCGATTTCCTTGGCGCTCATCAAAAAAAGCCGTTTATAATCCTCCATCATAAAGTCGGCCACCCTCCGCTTTTTGGGAGACAGCCTAGGCCTGAGGCGGATAATCTGTTCAAAGAGCTCTTTTTTGACTGTTTCGTGCATTAATGCTCTCTGCCTTCCAACGACCCCAGGGCTGTCTCTGCGGCGTGCTTGGCCGCCTGAATGTCAGATGTGGATCCTGCCAGGTAAACTCTGCCGCTGGCACCGTATACACTGACATGATTAATGGTGATATCTGCGGCTTTTTCGGCCTCGTTGGCGGCATAGCCGGCGTATCCTGCCGGCACCACTTCCAGGACGTAAAGGGTATCATCACCCAACGACATGCTGGCGGCCCGAAAACGATTGATGATTTGACTCATGTAAGGATTCAGCCGCTCGATGGTCTCTGTCGACAAAATCTTGGGTTTAAGCCGGTCGCTCTCCTGACACCCCAAAAAATCCAGGACTACCTGTCCGGCTTCCTGGACATCAGCCGGATCGTCGGCATGAACTTCAAGCATGCCAAAAGATCTCTCCACCACCAGTGCGCCGGGGCGTACATTGGATCTTTTCATCACAGCATCTGTAATCGTGTTAATCTCCATTCCCGGTGCAATTTCAATGAATAAGGCAGCCTGGCCCGTTACCGGATAATAACCCCGGGAAGCGGAGCCGATAAATGCCACCATTTGTTTTTGCAGCTGATCAATGAGTGCAAATGCTCTAAGGTCGGTCATTTTTATAGATCCTATCTAATTCCTTAGCCGGACAAGCCGGATGTAGCAAAGCGTAAATCCCGCTTTATCGGGGAATTGAAAATTGATCCGCCGGAGGCAGACCTTAAATATTCAATATTCAATCGAAAATATTCAACCGTTACAAGTCAGCGAATAAATTGCAATACACTTTGCTTTGCACAAAAGGCACTAAATTAATTTCTAAGCGCCTAGATGCTTTTCAACCATTCCCGCTTGTTGGGGCAGACTGCTGTTACGGTCGTACAGGCCGCATTTCCCGGGCAGGAGCACTCGTGGTCCGATCCATTTTGAAATCGGCCATAGCAAAAATCATTGATCGGAATTGATGTTTTGCAATCCAGGATCAATTCGGAAATCAAGCGGCCGATTACCGGGGCCAGTCCGAAACCATGCCCGCTGAATCCGGTGGCAAATACAAAACCCGGGACTTCCTGAGTAAAACCCAGCACCGGAATTGCATCCGACATCTGGGCGATGAGGCCCGACCACATCCGAATTACGTTCAGGTCTTTGAGAACCGGAAAAAAATCAATTACCATCTGAGAGATTGCCGGACCGATATAATGGAAAAGCGGCTTGCCTTCGCGGTAGATGAATTGCTCGGTACCGACAAATCCGCCCCAGAAAAATGAACCGTGGGCGGTCTGTCGCCCGTAAAACAATCCCTTGGCATGTCCGACCATCTGTTTAAAAAGGGGCGGGTAGGCTTCGGTGATCAAGGCCTCTGAAAAGATTGATCGCAGGGGCAAGTCCAAGCCCACCATATTGGCCACCTTGCGGCCGGCAATTCCGGCTGCATCAACCACCAGATCGGTTTCAAAGACATTTTTATCGGTCACAACAGCGGTGACCCTGCCTTTTTGCATTCGGATTTCTTTGGCTTCTTCGTGGGTAAAAAACCGTGCGCCCAGGCTTTTGGCTTTCAGAAAAAAGCCATAGGTTACCAGGAAGGGATTGACATGACCGTCGGTGGGGCAATAACTGGCACCGATAATCTTATCGCCCACGTGCGGATTTAATTCCAGCACCTGTTTGCGGTCAAGCATTACCAGTTCCAAGCCCACTTTTTTTTGATTCTCCACAGCCTGGCGCATGGCTTCGAGTTCTTCATCGGTGGTACAGAGTCGGAGGTTTCCCTGCCGCACATATTCCACGTCCATGCCCAATTCTTCGTGCAGCTGGCCGTATATCTGAATACTTTCCATGGCCAGCGGCATTTCCTTGAGATTTCTGGCAGATTGGCGCACACCGCCGCCGTTGCTGCCGGATGCCTCGCCACCGATGTCGGATTTTTCGATGACGACCGGTTTTAAGCCTGCCTTGGCCAGATTGTAGGCGATCGCGCATCCCATCACACCGCCGCCGATGATAATTATGTCTGCTTTGCTAGGCATTTTAATTCCTCACCCAAGTGGTAATAATTATTATATAACATCGTCGTCGTCCTCGTCCTCGTCCTCGTTCTCGATCCGTTTCTCTTCGTGCTTCCATACACTGTTTTTCGATACCGAGAACGAGGACGACGACGAGTACGATAAACAATCTTCAATTGCCATCAATCAATGGAGGGCAACTATCACCGTGCGAAAACAAACTCATGCAACGTTCAGGGTTTATGCTTCCGGACACCTGAAACCCGACACCTGAAACCTTCCTTTAACTATTCGCGAACACCTCCAGCCTCAACGGCCTGACCGGTCCTCGGGCGGTGGTGGGATCGATATCCGCTGCACTGAGTCCAAGCTCTTCGGTCAGGATGCGGGCCACCAACTGCTGGCAGGTTTGACCCTGGCATAGGCCCATGCCGGCCCGCGTGATCCGTTTGACGCCGTTTAAGGTTTGAATGCCGTTGCGAATGGCATCTTTAATTTCTCCCTGGGTGATCTCCTCGCAGCGGCAGATCACCAGATCATCGCCGTCGGCTGCTGTAGCGGCCTTTGTATCCGCTTTTACGGTCTCTGCCGGATTCGTCTTCTCTGCGGCGCTGCCATTCAGCTGCTTGAACCGCTCAATAACCCGGTTGACAATTTCTTCGAGTTCGTCCTCAGATATCTCAGGAGAATTTTCAAGGGGTGTGTCACTTTTCAGCTTTGCGGCCGGGGGACTAATTTGTTTTTTGGTGTCGGCCTTGGTGGCCGTTTCAGTCGATTTTTTTTCGGTCTTTTTCGATTCGCCGGAAGACAGCACACCGGGTGCTACGGTTTTGATCCGGATTTTATTCTCCTTGATCAAATCGGCTGCTGCCGATGAAATGCGGGTTCCTTCCGGAATTTCGATTTCTGTTTTACCGGATCTCACGATAGATCGGACTTGTTCAGCGAAGATGAAAACAGGTGCCATATTGGTACTCCCCAAAAAAAATGCCTAAAATTTATAATGTTGATCTGCTTACAAAAGCGTTTAGTATTTAGTAATCTGATAACTTAACATGGGAATAATTTTGTCCCAAACATCCCACCCAAATACCACAAACATGATGAATACGATGCTTTTACGAATTCATCATGTTTTCTTCTTTTTAGGGGCCGCCTTTTTTTGCGGCTTCTTCTTATCCTCTGCCGGTTTTTCAGGTTCGGGGCCGCCGGGTATCATCGAATCAATGTCATCGTGCGGTCTGGGGATGACGTGGGCTGAAATCAGATTGCCTACCCGTTGGCAGGCAGCCGCACCGGCATCTACGGCGGCTTTAACGGCACCGACATCACCGGCAACCATAACCGCCACAAGACCGCCTTTAACTTTCTGGCGTCCCAGGAACTTAACTCTGGCGGCTTTAAGCATGGCATCCGCCGCTTCAATTGCCCCAACCAATCCTTTTGTTTCAATGAGTCCCAGTGCCTGTTGCATTGTTTATTCTCCGATTACTACTGCTTTTGTCCCTTCAATTCTTTCAATGTTTCAGCGATTTTTTGAGCGGCTGCCTGGACTTCAGATTCGGAGCCCGCCAAATAAATTCGTCCGGCAGCTCCGAAGAATCTAATATCAACCAGCCGGACGTCGCAGTGCTTTTCGGCCTCGTTGGCGGCAATTGAGGAATAGGCCGCCGGTGTGACCTCCAGCAAATAGACGTCATCGCCACCCAAAATCAACATGCCCTTGCTGTTGCGGTTGATGATGACAGCCTGATACGGATCGATTTTGTTGATGATACTGGCCGATAGAATGCTGGGGGCAATCCGATCTTCTTCTTTGAGGCCGAGTTCTTCCAGAATCATCTGACCGGCATGCAAAATTTCCTCACGTTCAAAGGAGTGAATCTCCATCATGCCGTAGCGTCTTTCCACAATCATTTCCCCCGGCTTTGCATTGGTAACCTTCAGGGATATATCGGCCAGGCGATTGATTTCAACACCGGGCAATACTTCGACAAAAAGGGAAGCCATCCCTTCCACCGATAAAAATCCCCGGCAGGAGCTTGCAAATAACGATGCAAACTGCGGCTGCATACGATCGATGTGACAGTAGGCTCTGAGCTCGGCCATTTATTCTTCTCCTCTGAACCACTTTCTATAAGTTTGAATTTTCATTTCGGGTTCTGCTGAAAATTTCCTAGGGCGGGATTTATTCCCGCCCGGACAATTCTGATTGCATATTCTTTGGCCTGATCTTTGGCCAGGGGAGTGATGATCCCGCCGGGTGCCAGTGCGATGGAACGTTGATGGTTGTCTACCGCAATCCGGATATCTTTGGCAGTAATCAGCCTGGAACCCCTTGAGGTATTTAGATTTGGCTCTTTACTCATTTCCGAAGGCATCGCCCCGTTTTTATTGGCCATCATCTTTTGAAACATTTTAGCCAGTTGATCGGTATGACAGAAAACCATACCGAAGTTTTCCAGTTTGCCAAGTATTCGTTGGATTTCTTCTCGTATCCCTTCGTTGGTAAGCGTATTTAACAGGGTGAAACCATCGTTGGCTGCCAGAACCGGTTTGCTCTGCATGAGGGCCGAAATTACGATAGCGGTTTCCTGGCTGTCATTAATCAACTGTGCCACTTTAGCTGCTGTTTTAAAGCAGAAGGTCGGCAATACCAGTATATCCGCTTTGTGCAGGGCTTTTTCGAGACCTTCCGGCTTAACCGTATCGAGAATGCACTTGCAGCCGGATTTTTTTTTGACGTCTTGCCCGCATACCCACGCCCGGGCGGAATGGACAGTATAGACACTGGTCTTGCCGGCCAGATTTTCAATTAGCCGGACTTGTTCCAGGGCCAATTCCAAATATCGAACCCCGGGATGAAAAACAGTTAAAACCGCCGGGGTCGGGCAGGGGCGTTCAATGCGTTTTGAAGTCGACTTCAGGGCCGGTCTGTCCAGCAGACCTTTTTCCTTCAAAACTTCCTGCACAATGCTGCTGATTTGCTTTTGATCCATAAGGGCAATTACTTTTTATTTCTGACACTTCGTATGAGACTATGTTAAGTCGAAAAGCGAACCGCAGAACCGCAGAATAACGAATAACGAATTTCGAAGGATTGAATCGCTGCGCTCAGACCGTTTTTAAAAGAGATAGAATTCCTGACTTCGATATTCGACATTCATTATTCGACATTCGATATTTGCATTTTTTCTGTTTTAAGTTGCATCCAGACAAGACAATGCAATCCCCAGCGGCGTAATAAACTGGGGATACGCCGGTCGAAAGGCTCTCAATCCGAGTGTTTTTTGAACAATCTCTTCAAAACCTTCCAGCTCACAGGTTCCGCCGACCAGGCAGACTTCCGTTAAGTTATCGAATTTTTTCAGGCAATCGTCCACGATACTGGCTATTTTTTCAATGACCGGCCGCACGATGGGAACTATTTCCCGGCTCTTGCTGGGGTCGGTCTTTAATTGTTCAGCTTCCTCGTAGCTTATTTTATGGTTGCCGGCTACCACCAGGGACAGGTGCACGCCGCCGGTGGCTTCATCGTCGGTAAACACGATCCGGCCGTCCTGGATCACCGCAATTCCCGTTGTGCCGCCGCCGACATCCACGATGGCGCCATTTGCCAGTTTAAGGACCTGATTGGCGGCGGCGGGCTCATCTAAAACGTTTAAAACTTCCAACCCATTCCCTTCCAGAATGTAACGGGTGGCGTTTATGTTGGCATTTTCCGTTTGCGGCGGATAGGATGTGGCCCCCTGCTCGATCGGCAAGGGACTGGCAGCTCTCATCTCATTGATCATTTCACGGGCGATATTTTGGGCACCGGCATAATCGACGATCATACCGCTGCGCACAACTTCAGCCCGTCTCATTCGGGCGGCACGCGGCCGGCCGGTTTCATCTATTATGATGGTAATCGCCTTATAGGTCCCCAGATCTACCCCGGCATACAATTGCCGGGCACCGGAAAAGTCCCAGTTTTCCGGTCGGTTAACAAGTTCGCGCAAAATTAAGCCGGGGCTTGTCATAATATACTCCGTCCGATATCCCGGCTGGGTGAAGGGATGACCACATGACTCAATATTAATCCGGTGCCGCGCAATATTTCTATCCCGGCTTCGACCGCCGAATTCACCGAAGAAACATCCCCGGTGAGATAAAGAAAGGATTTACCCCCCAGACCGGTGGCGCATCGAATTTCAATGATGTCCACATTGGCTGCTTTAACCGCAGCGTCCGCTGCCAGGATGGAGGAAGCCACTGAAAAGGTTTCGATAACGGCCAGGGAATCGATGTCATGAATGCGAGTGGTGGCCGTCAGCGCGGGAAATATGGATGAATGAACGTTGGGAATAACGAAATCATCCACCAGAAATTCTCCGGCCACCTCTTTGCCGACTTCCGATGCACGTTCAACCGAATCAACATCGCCGGTTACCAGCGCCATATATTTACCGGCACAAATCGGTTGCGCCATAACCAGCGCCACATCGGCGGATTTTAACATCTCATCGGCCGCTTCCACCCCTTTGGCGATGCTATTGAGTTCGATCATGGCGATGGCTCTGAGTTCCATATTGGTATCCTATCCCGGGCAGGCGGGATTTAGCAGGCTTTTATTGTTAACAACTTTAGGTGTCAGGTTTCAGGTGTCAGGAGGGCAAGCTGCTATATCCTGAAACCTGAACACTGAAACCTATACCTTGTTTCACCAAAAAATATTCGGCTATCAAAAAGCCCTTCGTTATTGAGAAACCACAATATTCTCTCCCACTGCCTCCACCGTTCCATCGATGCTGGCGTGTATCCTGGCTCCCAGAGCGCCTTCAGGGATCTCCCCGATCAGGTCGCCTTTTTTTACCCGGTCACCCGTCCTGACTACCGGCACAGCCGGCTTGCCGAGGTGCTGCTGTAACGGGATGATGACTTGATTTAGCTGGATGTCTTCTCCCCAGAAGGGCGGATGAACGTCGTATTTCCCAACTTCGAGTCTTTCAATTAGCCGCTTGATAGGTATTTTGCGGGTTTCGTTAAACGGCGATACCCGATAGGTATCGCTTCTGGGCTCCCTTTTTATGCCTTCTCTAAGCAGCTTCTGCTTAACGGCCGCGTTAATTTCCCGCGGGGACAGCATCATGGGGCAGGCAAATTTTTCGCAAACCCCGCATTCCGAACAGATCAGGGCATCTTCCAGTATGTCGCCGGTCATTCCGGGCGTGTAGGCCAGATGCCGCATGATCCGGTGTGGTTTCAAATCGTGTCCGATCAGATACCGCGGACAAAGATCCGTGCACCTTGAACACTGGGTGCAGGCCGATTTGCCGATAAACCGCATCTGGTCCAGGCTCCTGCTCTTGTCGCGGATGACATTATGGTCTGGATGCAATACAATGATCCCGCTGGTGGTTTTGGTGATGGGTTCAGTACCCGTGCCAAGGACTTTGCCCATCATGGGGCCGCCCATCACCACGCCAAACTCAGGAATTTTGGGACCCCCGGCCAGATCGATTGCAGCATTGGCCGGCGTCCCGATCGGAACCCTGCAGATAAGGGGCTGGTTAACTTCGCCGCAAACGGTCAAATAGCGATCGGTGACCGGCAGGTCTGCCATGGCACGGGAAATATTCAACAGCGATTCCACATTGCTGACAACTGTCATCACGTTGAGGGGAATCCCTCCTTCGGGCACGATTTTTCCTAAAACTTCATTTACCAGTATAAATTCATCGCCGGCCGGGTAGAAATCATCCAGTTCAAATACATTGATTCGGCCGGCGTATCCATTATCGGAGACTTTATCTTTCAGTACCGCCACTGCATCGGTGTGTTTGGATTTGAGACAGATGGTTCCTTTTTCGCTACCGGTGCAGTCCATCACGGTCAGCAGACCGTCTAAAACGGGACCGGGCTGATTCAGCATCAGGTATGGATCGCCGGCGAGCAGCGGCTCGCAGGAAGCCCCGTTGCCCAATACCCGCTGCACCTCAAATTGCAGCTTGACATGGGCCGGAAAGCCTGCACCGCCGGCACCCACGACGCCGGCTGCCCGAACCCTATCAACGATATCCTCTCTCATTTTTTCTTTCCGGCGACATCGTTGTCCATTTCAATATTATCAACTATTCCGACGACCACCGCATCTATGGGAATCAAATTCTCTTTATTGAAGGCCCGCATGGCCGGCGAGCCCTGGGTGACGATGACCAGTTCACCGAATCCGGCACCGACCTCATCCGCAGCAACCTGGATATTGCCCTCCGGTTGGAGGTTATTTCCCAAAGGCTGAATGACCAGAAGCCTTAAGGCGGAGATTTCATCCTTTTTTTTGGTTGACCATACGTTTCCGATAACCTTGGCTAATAACATTCTGATTGTCCTCCGGACAAAATTAAAGTTCAATCCCGATCGGGAAAAATCATCGGAGATGTTCTGCCCGTTCAATGGCGGCAATACTTGCTTCTACATCAGCAATATCTCCAAATATTCCGATCATCGTGACATGCTGTGGACAAATACCTTTCAAATCAAAGACACGGACGTCCGCGGCCTTTTCAGCCACATCAGCAGCGGCGATCATATCCAAGACTTTGCCTTGAACAAGTCCCACAGCTGAAAACGGAACTTCGGCTTCAGCAAAAATTTTTTTGCCGACCGCTCCCACACGCTGACGCAGGAATTCAAAGACTCCGGGCGCGGGGTGGGATATTATCTGCGTACTGAGTGCCATGATTAAATATCTCTCCTTCGTATGGTGCTATTTACCAGTTCATTGATTACAGCCCATCGCTTTCGGGCAGCAAATACCTGATTGCCTTCGGCCGGCATCAGCGCCACGTACCGTGACGCTCAAGCCGAAGAGCGCCGGCATCTATACAAAGACCGTTATCGTCAGGTCTTTGCACCAACAACGCCATGCGTCATCCACCAGTGGGCAATGCCACCCCAGCCTGATAAAATGAGCACTATTCAGATTTAGGAATGGTGAATTCAATGTCACTGTGCGGTCTGGGGATGACATGTACTGAAACCAGTTCGCCAACCCGTTCGGCAGCTGCACCACCGGCGTCCGTTGCGGCTTTCACCGCACCGACATCACCGCGCACAAACACGGCGACCATGCCGCCGCCCACAAATTCCCGGCCGACGAATCTCACTTTAGCTGCCTTTACCATTGCATCTGCTGCTTCAATGGCGCCCACCAGACCTCTGGTTTCCACCATACCCAACGCTTGTTCTGCCATTTTTATTCCTCCTGGTTTGAATTTAAACTTCGATTTTTTGTTTAACCTGCTTCCAATTATATTCGTTCAGATTCTATCCTCAAACTTTAAGCTTTCAGCTTTGAGCAGTCAGCTATCACCTAAAGTGCTGTCCTCCTACCCTAAACCCTATACTTTGCACCTAATTCCTCGTATGAAACTACACGAAGTTAAAAGCGAGCCGCAGAACCGCAGAATAACCCGCTTCAAGCGGGTATGTTGAAGGGTGGGTTCGCTTCGCTCAGTCATTTTTTTATAAAATCGACAGAATACATTCTTTCGATATTCGACATTCATTATTCGATTTTCGATATTCGCTTTTTCAGAGTTTCTTTTTCGATTAAACTGGCCGTTATTTTTGGCCAGGGGCGGCGCTGACATCTGAAACCTCCTTACGTACCAGGTATCCAGCATCAGCGCTCTAACTGTATTGCCCTGGCCAGCATGGACCAGTCTCGGGGTACCTCTATGGTTACGGTTGCCGTCTGATCCATTTTTTTGGATTGTCGGACCCTGACCACTTTTGCATCTCCCAGTTCGTGTCCGGCACGATCCAGGGCCGTGACGATATCTTCTTTTTCCGGCAGGGGCCGGTATTCGTAAGGCATCATCACGGTGGCCCGGCCGTCGGGGAGGCTTTCGTCAATCATAAAAATGGCCTGGCCGGGACATATATAAACGCAGGTTTGACAGGCCACGCAATTGTCTCCATACAGATGGGGCAGATTGGTAATGTCTTCGCCCACAATAATCGCATCATAATTACAGCTGGATTCACAGGGATTGCATGGTATGTCCTCCATGCATTCTATTGTAGCAACCGGACCCTTTATGCGTCGGGCCTCGGAAGGAACACCCGGGCTGTCTTTCAGTTCTGCCTCCGTTAAAAATCCCGTTTTTGAGGAATCAGAGGGCATCCATCGTTCCTTTCATCACCGCATTTAAATATTCTTTGGCCTTGCCGCGCTGCTCGCCGTGGCTTCCGCTGCGCAGACCTTTCATGCTAGCAAATTGTTGCCCGAGCTGCTGCTGAAAAGATACGTCATCCAGATAGCCCAGGCTGTTGGCAATGGCCAGACCGGCAATCCGACCTTCAATAACGGCTGTACTGGCCTCTTCGATACCCGATGCATCACCGGCCACGTAAATGCCTTTAACTGATGTTTCCTGGTTTTCATCGTGGACGGGCAGCCTGCCGCCCAGAACCGGCACGAACGCTGTCTTGCAGCCGGCCATGCGCAGCAGCTGGGTCATGGGATTGAGACCGACGGCGATACAGATGGTGTCGACCTCAAAACTTTTCTCGGTTCCCGCAATCGGGTTCCAGGAATCGTCGACCCGGATGACGGTGGCGCCCTCGACGCGGTCTTTGCCATGGGCTTCTTTGATGGTATGGGACATCATGAACGGCACGCCGACCCTGGCTATCTTGGCGGCATGCACCGCATAACCGCCGATTTCAGGCGCGGCATCGATCACTGCGGCCACGCGACTGCCGGCCTGCATCATCTGGTAGCTGACGATGACACCCACATTTCCGGAGCCCACCATCAGAATATCATTGCCCGGTCGAATTCCGTGAATGTTGGACATGGTTTGAGCCGCACCGGCGCCGATAACGCCGGGCAATGTCCAGCCTGGAAACGGAATCATATTTTCAGACGCACCGGTGGCTACCAGTGTTTTTTGAGCTTTGACCTGTTCGATCCGGTCGCCGATCATGACATTAAGGGCACCATTTTCATAAATTCCCAGGACCACGGAATTTAACGAAACCTCAACACCGAGATTTTTAGCTTCTTCCAAAAAACTGTTGCCGATATTGAACCCGCGCTCCATGGCACGATGTTCGCGGGATCCGAAGAATTTGTGGATCTGTTTGAACAGCTGACCGCCGGGTCGTTCGTTTTCGTCAAATACGATCACCTGAACGCCGTGTTGTGCCGCTTCAACAGCTGCGGCCAACCCGGCCGGTCCGGCACCGACACATATCATTTCATATCTGCGCATGAATTACTCCATTGCAGTCAAATTGGCTTTCCACTTTTTGCGATTGCTTAAATTTTGCAAATAAGTTCATTTTTATTTAATTTCACCGCCCGAGCTTGCATCCCGCTCCGCGGGGCTGCGCTCGAGACGCCGAGGACGCAGAGTGACTTTTTCTTTTTCATTTGCCGCTGAGACGCCGGCAAATGAAAACCAACTTGCCTTCAGTAAATTATGTACATATAAATCCTACCCATTAGGGTTCGAGTTTATTCCTTTTCGCCCTCTCAGCGAAAAGGAATAAGAAATAAATTCTTCGCGAACTTTGCGGCTCGAATGAGCGAAGCGAATGGGCGGTGAAACTAATCCTCTGAATAATTGCTATATAATTATCAGTTGACGCATCACTTCTCCGGACCCTTACCCGACTGGGTCTCAACTATCATGCCTGCCCGGAGTGGTTCCACGCAGGTGCGGATGTTCGGGCGGCTGTTTACAACCATGATGCAATCCGTGCAACGCCCGATGGCGCAAAACATCCCCCGTGGTTGATTGCGACGGGAAGTATAGCGATGGATCATTACACCATTGCTGCGCAACGCAATGGCAATCGGTTCTCCTTCAAATCCGTCCATGGCTTTGCCGTCAAAGGTAAATTGAATCCTGGGGCCCTTTTCAAATTGCCCAAGTATCGGATGCTCCTCGATTCGCATAATTATCAGTCCTGCTGGTTCGCCATTAACGATTAGAAAGACAGAATCCATCTGCTGGACAGCAATGATCAGATACTGGATCCTTGATACTTGATTTTGGATAATGTCGATGATTGAAGTTCATCGAGCATCCAGCATCGAGTATCGGCGTCAATTATTGATAAAATAATTTAAGGTCACCGACGACAAACATTTGTGGCAACGTCGGTTAACCGCTAACAAAATCCAAACATCTCACCAAAGGTATAGTTCGATCCTATCAGCGGAATACCGGTCATGGCGCAGGCTTCTAGGGTCAGGGAACGAAGATCTTCGCGTTCTAGACTGGTCAGCTTGCTTTTGCCGGCGGCTTTCGCCAGGATAATCGCTTCGTTTGTCATGGCTTGAATATAGTTGGCCACCTGTTGAGCGGCCTGATCGATATCAAGTCGTTTGCGTAGCTCGGGATCCTGGGTACCGATCCCAAAAGCGCATTTGCCTTCATGACATCGCAGGCAAACCGCACATCCCATTGCCACCATGGCGCCGGTCCCGATGGCAACCGCATCGGCGCCCAGTGCCAGAGCTTTGGCCACATCAGCTCCGTCTTTGATACCGCCGGACACAATCAGGCTCATGTCTTCCTTAACGCCCATGTCCTCCAGGGAGCGAACGGCCTGAACCAGGGCCGGCAGAGTCGGGATGCCCAGATGGTTCGATGCCACCACCGGGGCGGCACCCGTGCCGCCTTCGGCACCGTCGATGACAATGCCGTCTACACCGGCTTTAACGGCAATTTTAACATCTTCCCAGACCCTGCCGGCGGCGAGTTTAAGAAATATGGGAATTTCGCCGTCAGTTACGTCTCTTAATTCTTCCATCTTGAGACATAAATCATCAGCTCCAAAAATGTCGCCGTGGCGTGGGTGGCTGTGCAGATCAATTCCTTCGGGCAGTTGTCTGAATTCGGCAATTTCCCTGGTGATTTTGCTGGCCATCAGGTGGCCGGACAGCCCCGGCTTGGCGCCGATGCCGACGATGATTTCCAGGGCATCTGCGGCTTCAATATTGCGCAGGGTAAATCCCATGCGGCTCGGTAGAATTTGGACGACTTGTTTGTAGGAATTGTCTCTTTCTTCCGGCAGCAGACCGCCTTCGCCGTTATTGATGGAAGTGCCGACAATATCGGTGGCTTTGGCCAGAGCGGTTTTGGCCTCCTTGCTCAGGGCACCGTAAGACATACCGGAGATCATGATCGGTGTTTCAATAACCAGCGGCTTTGTGGCAAACCGGGCGCCTAAAACTGTCTGGGTCTTGCAGTCTTCGCGGTAGGTGTCAATGGACATGCGGGTTAGCTGAGACGGTAAAAAGGTCAAGTCGTCGATATGCGGCAGTTTTCGCGGGGTGCCGCAGCCCCGGATGCGGTGTTTGCCGACCTGCGCTTTATATTTAATTTCCGTGATTGTCTCGGGAGACCAGATTCCCCGCTGGACATCTTTGACCTTTGGTTGTTTTTTTTCTTCTGTTGCCATTATACCCCTGCCCCTTGTTTATGGGTTGGTTTGAATAGAACGTATTCGTGGCGACCATAGACCTTGGGAACGATACTTTTAAAGTCATCAACCCCCTGTTCGATGGCGTACTTTTTAAAAAGGGATTCCAATTCCGATTTTTCGCGATCTTCAATGGTTACCAATTTAACGTTGCCGCCGAGCTTTTCTTCTGCGGCCGGATCCAGCACATGGATGATCCCGTTATACATGGATTCACCAATACCTTCGCCGACACTGCCCAGAACCACGATGCGTCCACCCAGGGTCATTTTTCCGGCCCAGCGCCCGACATCGCCGCAAACGATCAAGGTGCCGCCTTTCATGCCCCAGCCGGCACGGCTGCCGCTGTTGCCTTTGATCACGACGGTTCCTCCCACCATGGACGGGGCGGCGTTGCTGCCGGTATTCATTTTTACAATGATTTCACCGGAAGTCATATTATCGCCGGTATACCAGCCGGTGTTGCCCTCGACAATTAAAGTGGGCCCTTCCAGGAAGCCGCCTGTGTAAAAGCCGGTGCTGCCGTGCAGGGTGATTTTCCCTTCACCGATGAGGGCGGTGGCAAAGTTGTGGATGGAGTGGGGATTGTCAAGCTCAATGTCGGTCTCGGTTTTGATCAGCTCTTTCAGCTTTTGATTGACTTCCCGGGAGTTCATGCCTGCTAAGTCTAAACGGACCATACCTGTACACCTCCTGGATCCATCTCCGTGGCATAAACATCGGAGACAATTGGGGTTAAACAAATTTGCTCTGATCCGAAAAGCACCGTGGCGCCGTCTTTCTCGAAAGACAGCATGGGCTTGATGCCCAGCCGGTCTCTCAGAGCGCCGATCTGATTGGATGTGCTGACCAGCAGCGTAAAGACACCGTCGAATGTATCCAGGCCCAGGTGCAGCGCTTCTTCCAGATCTTTTCCCTTTTCTTTCATTTGATAGGCTAAAAAGTGGGCGGCCATCTCAGAATCGTTGTTGGTTTTGAAACGCACGCCCCAATTTTCCATCTTGCGCCGCATATTAAAATAGTTGGTGAATTGTCCGTTGTGCACGAGCGCCAGCTCCGGGTAGAGGTAAGAAATAAAGGGGTGCGCAAAATTAATATTTTCGACACTTTCGGTTGCCAGGCGAACATGTCCGATACCGTGGGTGCCCTTGATAGCCGGAATATTGTGGCAATTCTGCAATTCTTCGGCCGAACCCTCGTCCTTGTAGACTTTGAGGTGCCGGCCCAGGGAGTGAACGCAAATATCGGGATGGCTATCGATATCCCAGTTCAATTCAGATACCCTGGCAGCGTCCATATCAATCGATGCCTCATAAAATGTGAAGATACCCGCTCCCGGGTAAATTCTGTCATTTGAAATCGGCCCATATTTTTTGATGGTCTCTTCAAGGTCCGTTCGATAATCTGCGGCTGTCATTGAAACCCTGAGGTCAATGGTATCCCGGTTTTCATAAACGGCTACCCCGGTGGCATCCTTACCCCGGTGAATGAGTTCTTTGAGCATGTTGATCAAATCATTTCCCAGAGTGGGCGAATCCTTGGCAATCAGCCCTGCTATACCGCACATGGTGCACCTCCCATGTAAATTAGTTGAATAGTTAAATAAGTTGATTAGTTGATTAAGTTGAAAGGATTTAATCAATTTTACGTCAGATCGTTAACGTTTCACCCGGTTGATTTAGTAAAATCAGATTAAAATCCTTTAAACTATTCAACTCAATAAACGAATCAACCAATCAACCGTGCGAAGCACTTATAGATGGTACGCGTATTCATTAAATTCCCAGTCGGTCACGCTGGTCCGATAACGCTCGATTTCATGCTCCTTGAGGGCCAAAAATGCCTGTACCAATTCGGGCCCTAAAGCATCACACAGGACCTCGTCGGCCTTGAAATCTTCAAGGGCATTCTGCAGCCAGAAGGTAACGGTCTCAAATGTTCCGGGTTCGGCTCCGTAGACATCATCCGGTGCCGGTTCGCCCGGATTGGTCTTATTTTCGATGCCGTCCAGGCCGGCAGCCAATACAGCCGCCATGGACAAATAAGGATTGGCCGAAGCACACGGTCCCCGATTTTCCACCCGAGTAGCCGAACCACGCTCAGCCGGCACCCGACAGTATACTGTGCGGTTATCCCAACCCCAGGCTATATAAAATGGACAGAAGGCACCCAGTACGAAGCGGCGATAAGAATTGATCGTCGGTGCCAGAATGGCTGACATACCCTTGGCGTGGGCCATCTGGCCGCCCAGAAAATACCGCAATTGGTCAGATACGCCATTTTCTGCTGCCGTATCTTCAAATAGATTTTTGCCGGATTCAGGATCACACAGCGATGCGTGAATATGGTATCCGCTGCCGCCGTTATCAGTCTTCGGACGTCCCATAAACGTCAGCAGCAGATCATTCATAGCGGCAACTTCCTTGCACACATATTTAAATGTGAAAGTTTGATCAGCCATTTTCATGGCATGATCATACTTCCAGTTAACTTCGAATTGCCCCGGGAAGAATTCGTGATTGATATAAATAATATCGAGACCCAGTTCGATGAAGGTATTTTGAAGCGTTCTTAAAATACCTTTGGGATCAATGATCGGATTAACCTGATAGACGCAGGATGGACTGGCATTGTAAACTTCGCCGTCTGCCTCACCGCCCTGGTTGATAAGGAAAAATTCCAGTTCCGATGCGGCCATGGGAATCAGATTCAAATCTTCATAACGCTTGATGATGCGTTGCAGGACATAGCGCGGATCCATCGGAAGGCGGTTGCCGTCAGGTCCATAGGCATCACCGATGAATCGGGCTGTTCCCTCCAAATGAGGCAACACGGCAAAAGTGCTCGGATCCGGTCTGATGTTCATATCGCGCCATTGGATCTCATCCCCCAGACCGGTACCCATGGCAACATCATTTGCAAAATCAATCGCATAGGTGGCGTTAACGTGATTGCAGCCCTCATCTAAAACCTCATCGAGCCGACCGGCCGGGACGAGTTTGCTGCGGCAGATTCCATGCAAATCGGGAAAATCGATCCGCAATGAATCGACATTGGCGGCCTTGATTTTCTCCTGAATTTCCTTTACATCCATAGTGCCCCCTTTCATTGAATTATAACTAAAGTGATCGGTTCTGGTTTTGGGACTCCGCCCTCCGGGCTTCCGACTTCGCTCTTCGAGCTACGACGGGACAAGTCGACCCCACAAGCAGGGTTCAAGGTTTATCCGCCTTTGGCGGCGCCGAAGGCGACCAGGGTTCAACGGTTATAAGTTGCCGACATCCGTTCTTTTATGCATAATTGTTGGATCGGCATCTATCACCCCCGCGGTGAAACATTAACTTCGACTCGGTTGGCGTGCGATAGTATTATTTGAAATCATTTAAGGTACTTAAACGAGGAACCGTGAACGTTGAACTCTTAATCCAGGCTATAATATACAATGATAATGAATATTATTCATTTATTATAACTATTTTATGTAAATGAGTAAACATTATTGATCATTTGTTGTAATACTCCATACATTTTTACTTGTCAAGTAAAAGTTGAAGAATTGGAATACCACAAATATTCAATTTTCAATCTTCAGTATTCAATTGACTGGTGCCATTTGTTCCGAGCACCGTCTCGGGAAATGCTCAGGAGGTGATCCATGGGAGAACACAAAATTGCAATTATTGGGGTAGGGGCGACAGGTACAGTCCTGGCGGCCGCATTACTGGGCAATTACCCGGAAACTGTTCTTGTCGGCCGCAATCCGGATGCGGGTGCTGCTCTCTTAACAAAAGGCATTCGAGTATCCGGAGTAATCAGTTATCAATCCCGGTTGAAACACTATATTACGGAAATAGAATCACTTAAAAACTACAATCCGGATTTGATCTTTATCACCACCAAAACATTTCATCTCGAGCAGGTCTTAAATTATCTTGAAGATTCTTATCAATCGGGTACAAAAATTATTTCATCCCAGAATGGCCTGGGAACCGAGGATCTCATTGCGAGCCGATTTGGCGAAGACGCGGTTTTCCGTATGTCACTAAATTATGGCGTATCATTGAAGAATATCGGACATGCGGTGACGGCCTTTTTTAATCCCCCCAATCACGTTGGGAGCCTTATCCCTGAAAATAACAAACTGGCAAAAGAAATAGCTGCGATGCTGACAGAAGGCGGTTTGAATACTGAATGTGTTGACGATATAAAGTTCTATGTCTGGAAAAAAATGATTATGAAATGCACCATGGCCTCGATCTGCGCAGTGACCAATAAAACCATTAAAGATGCCCTGGAATTTCCACCCACCCGAGAAGTCGCCGATGCCTGCTTTCGAGAGGCACTTGCTGTAGCCAGAGCAATGGGTTACGACTTCGGCGAGGAATACCTTGATCAAGCTCTGGGCTATTTGGCAAAGGTGGGAGTACACCGGGACTCCATGTGCTTTGATATCGATAATGAAACACCAACCGAAATTGATTATCTGGGTGCAAAAATTGTCGCCTATGCCCGTCAAAAAGGGATTGCGACACCGTTCTATGTCGCGATGACCAATATGGTGAAGGCGATTGAGGACAACTATTTGAATCCGGAAGTTGGAATGCGGAAGTCGGAATGATTTTTTCATCAGGCAATCTGAACCGCGGCGTTTGATCCTCATCGCCAGGCATTTAAAAACCACGCAGCATCCTAAAGTGAAAAAATCATGGGAAAAAATCATGGCATTTCGATCCAAACTTAGAATTCGCTTTGGCGACATCGACCGTGCCGGCATTGTCTATTATCCGCGATTTATGCATTATTTTCATGTCGCTTTGGAGGAGTTTTTTGCCGATGAACTTGGTATTGAGTATCATACTGTTGTTGATACTCACCGTATCGGTCTGCCCACCGTGCATCTGGAGTCTGACTTCAGTCGACCGTTCAGCTATGGTGACAATATCGAGGTGGAAGTCCGGGTTCGTAAACTTGGCCGTACTTCCGTTACCTTCGGGTATCGTGTTTTTGAAGAAAGCGAAGACGATCCGAGGATCGTCGGCCATAATGTGACCGTCTGCCTGGACATGGATAATTTTAAAAAAATGGATATTCCGGATTGGCTCAGGCAGTTGTTTGAGAAGCAGTTAGGCGGCCCTTTGGAATGACGAATGATGATTGATCCACCTGCGGCGGAACGACTTATGGTAGTCTACATTTTCTCTGTTTCTGGTAATTCCGATCTGGATTTACTCGTTGAATATAATTTTGAATTCCACTCCATATCCATCGGAAGCGGTTCTGGCTACCTCTCCCGTGACCATCAGGACTTCTTCGGAGTTTGGAAGCGAGATGGTCATTGCAATCTCTTGCTCCAGCATTAACTTTCTTTTGGTTTGGATAAAGGCACCGCCTTGGCTCAAGTCTTTTACCGAGGCACTGAACAGACCGTCGCTGGTTTCACAGTTGGCAGTCAACATCTGATTTTTTGCAAAAGACATCCTGGAACTTCTGCGTTGATCAAAGTTTCGCTCTGGCTTCTGTGAAACATTTGAGTGTGCCATGATTCAGATCCCTGTCGGAAAATTAGATCTTGCCATACAAATTCCGCCATGGCGGGATGCCAAGTTTATCGATAAGCGTACTGGCGTTTTCCGGTCTTTCCCCGTTTGGGGCGGGGAAACCGCGCCCAAGGTGGACAAACCCAAGTATTCCCGTGCCATGCTCGGGGTGGTCGTGGACTCAGGTTACTTTTAAGCTGTTGGCAAAACCCAGCAGCAGACCCCGTGATTTCGGAGACATTTCCCTGAATTGAATGCCCAGGGCGATAGCCGTGTCTTGCTCGATGTCGATCCGCCGGTTCCAGACGATTTTGCCTGTAACGTTGGCGGTAAGATCCTCACTTGGCAAACTGATCTGGACTTCGGCGCCTTTGCCATAAGCCTTCATCAAAGCATTGTCCTGGCATTCGGGATCCAGCAAAACACAAATTCCCCCGTATGAAATATCCCTGGAATAGCCGGTCAAATCCGGCGGTCGGTTGCCGTTAATTGATGATTGGGCCTGCACATGTACTTTTACCGGGATCTTCTGCCGGCTTCCCATTCTCTCTACCCGGGGCCTTGCTCTCTCTTCGATACCGGATTGAGAGGTGAATAAATCAGCTAAAGCCTTTTCAACCTCAGGATATTGGACGGACACTTTCATCAAGCTTATTTTAGAGATTTTCAGCAGTTCAGATTCGGTGATCGTCTCGACGTAGGACTCAGACAGCTGTTGATCTTCGAAAGGGTAGATATTCCCGAAGAAATCATTTTCAGATAAATGAAAATAGGACCGTTTATATACGATTTCATTGTCCGAATTGCCAGGTTGAAAAGTGGTTGCGCGCAAGGCACCGTTGACTACAAAGTACAGATAATTTTCTTTATCTCCGACTTTTTTCACCATTTTGCCGGCCGGTATTCGAATTTTTATCAGGGGGTATAAAATGGCCAGCCGGGGAGAATGGGATAAAGAATGAAAGAAAACATTTGCGGGGGTTTTTTGGTATCCGTTTGCACGCGACAGTGTGAAAAATTCTCTAATTTGCTCCGGTTCCGAAGGCGGATTTATTTGCCACTCCAAACTCTTAGAGACAATCGCCTGCAAAGTCATCCCCGAATCGATAAAAAGATTGGCAGCCTCGGCGTACGATTCGGCCGCAATGTGCGGCGATTCTTTCTCTACAAGCAGGTCAGCATAGGTTCGAATCAAAGTGGGATTTTTCGGGAAGAGTTGCAGAACCTGTTCAAACTCCGCTTTGGAATCAATTTTAATGTAGCCGTCTATAATTTGCGCCGCGATACTTAGCTGGCTGAATTTGTTTGTTTTATGATTAGTTGCCATGCCGTTTTACCAATAGTATTATAAATTATAATTTTATTGGGATGTTTCTCAATTGAAACACCACTAATTGTTTATCGGCATTGGCGGGCGAATACTTGAGACGAAAATGATATCACAATATTATCGGCGTCCAGTACCCTAAGGCGGACAGTGGTGAAGCCACGTTTGTATCACCGGCGGTAAATGCAAAAATAGGCAGCAAACTATTTTAAGATTGTTGTTTTTCAAGTCATCTGAATCTTGGTTTTGATGATACTATTCGATCTGTCGACTATTTAACTATTGATCTCTGTCCTCTGACTTTTGTCCTCTGTCATTTGACCACCAGATCCAGGGAACGATTCGACAGGCATTCACAGCCGGTATCGGTCACCACAACCGAGTGGCCGAAACACATGGCGTGGTTGGTAACACTGTCCATTAAAATCATATGCAGGAAAAACACCATGTTTGGCGCTGCGATGACCGGATTGCCGTGATAAAACATGGGCCAGTCCATCCAATTCGGGGCAAAGGTCGTCCCCATGCTGTAGCCGGTGGCATTCAGGCGGTGGTCCTTCATTGCGGCGCTGTCGCAGACGCGGGCATAGGCATCAAACACCTCACCGATCGGGCGTCCGGGTTTTAGTGCCTCCATGCAGGCATCCATGGCATCGGTGGTTACCTGATGCATTTTTTCATGTAGATCGGTTGCCCGACCTATTGGAATGGTCCGCATCATGGCGGCATGATAATGGCGGTAGGCGGCCGCCCATTCAAGGGTCAGCTGATCTTGATCGTCAAGTTTACGACGCCCCGATTTGTAGCGGCACAGCAGGGCATCCTCACCCGAACCAATGATAAACTCGTTGCCCGGATAATCACCGCCCCCTGCAAAGATGACGCCCTGCATGGCTGCCAGGATGTCGCCTTCGTCTGTGCCGGGCCCCGTTAGTCGATAGGCTTCATCATAAGCTAGATCCGCAAGCTCGGCCGCTTTGCGCACATATTTCATTTCAGCTGCGCTTTTTACCACCCGCAGCCTGCTGACAATATCGGATGCATCTTCAAGGGTGCAGAAATCCGTCAGGGCGGCTTCCAGCAGTTTGCCGCTTTTAGCCGTCAAACCATAGGCATCGTACTCAACCCCCAGCTTCCGGCCTTTACACCCAAACCCCTCCAGTATGTTTTTTAACTGTACTGCCGGATCGGCGTCGGCTCTATCCTCCCAGATACGGATATCTTCTATGATGGATGTGTGCTGGGCCTGTCGTAGATCCGGTGCCCGGGTTAACAGCATCAATCGTCCATCCGTACCGAGATAAAGACACTGAAAAAACACATAGCCGAAACTGTCATAGCCGCTCAGGTAATACATGCTCTCCTGGCGAAACATCAAAAGACCGTCCAGTTGCTGATTTTTCAACTGCTCGGTGGTTCGGTGCTGCCGTTCGGCAAATTCTTCTTTGGCAAAGTGCAGAGCCATAAATTCCTCCAATTTTAGTGTCATTGGAATTTGCGATAAGGAATTTTATCATTGTGTTATCATTGATGGAGTTCTTTGTTAAACCACCTCAGGCACAATATCCTCGGGCAGCCCCATCCCGTCAATCAGAATTGATCTCCAGGTTTTAATAACCGCGTTTTTGAAATTACTATCCAGCTGCGGAGGGGTCTGGGCGATCATAATTCCGGACTTAAGGATACAGGCTGTGAGCTGTTCGGATTTTTTAAACGTGATGCCCAGGGAGCCGGATGTCTTTATTTGAAGGCCGATGTCGTTTACGACCGTGCCAAGCTTGTCCATGTCGAGGTCAATTCTCTTCACAGGTGAAATTACAAAATTGCGACGGCCGTCCCGGGCACAGGTTTCTTCAAAAAACCGGTCTGTGACCTCCATCGGTTCCCCATCCGGCATCGATCCGCATACTTTGCAGGACTCCAATGAGGGAATGTCAAGAATGTTAAATTCAAACTCCCTGAGGTCAACATACAGCAGTTTGTTATACAGCTTGGGTTCCTGCCCGATCAGCACCCTGGCGGCCTCATACACCTGGACCGAGGAAACAATGCCGATGGCCGAAGGATGTACTCCGACCAGACCACAGACCGGCAGATCTTCGTCTTTAAGATCAGGCATAAAACACTCCAGGCAAAACGTCTGGCCGGGCAATATGGTCGACACATTACCAAATGCTTCGATGGCGGCGCCGAAAATGTATGGAATTTTTAATTTATTGCAAATTCGATTGACGATGTAGCGAGGCTCCGGACGGTCCAGCCCGTCGATGACGACATCCATGCCGGAAATCAACTCTTCAGCGTTGCCGGAATTCAACGATTCAGGCACGGGTTCCAATGTCACGTCGGGGTTCAGGCGGCTTAATTTATCAAAGGCCACTTCGACTTTAGGCCGTCCGAGGGATTCAGCATCGTAGAGATGCTGTCGGTGCAGGTCCGAGCGGGAGACAATGTCTCGATCGACGAATCGAAGGTGGCCGATACCCATGCCCACCAGTTTAAGGGCGACCGGTGAGCCCAGGCCGCCCACCCCGATCAGGCCCACTTTAGCATTGCGCAGCTTCAATTGCCCGTCGTAGCCGATATCGGCCAGAACAATCTGCCGCGAGTACGTATCCAGTTCCTGATCTGTAAGCTCTTTGCGCATTTTTTATTCCCCTTATAATCTTCCAATATAGATTACCGAAATATTGGGGTATTCAAGAAAAGATTAAGGAATGGACCCTGGCTCGAATAAAAAATATCTTAAAAGAATCCATTGGTCTCTCTTTTTGAGATTTACAAGAAAAAACATGGTTTATCCAGCTAGACCCCTGTCGTAAAAATATTACTATCGTCTTTTAATTCAATTGTAAACGTTGTTTCTTTCAATTTCGAAATTACTATATTTATAAAAGAAAACAGATATTTTCCTCACCTTGACAATTTCATTTTTGCACTAATTATATATTAAAAAATTTAGGTTATCCTTAGAACTACGTTAAACAGGAGGTACACCGAACAATGGCTGAGAAAACCGAAACCCATGAATTTAAAACTGAAGTTAAGCAGCTGCTGAACTTGATAGTCAATTCCCTTTATTCCAATAAGGAAATTTTTTTACGGGAATTGATCTCCAACGCATCTGATGCGATCGACAAGCTGCGCTTCAAGGCCCAGACAGAAGAGGGATTACAGGAAGACGATACGGAATTTGAAATCAAAATTGAGCGGGATGCGATTAAAAATACCCTGACCGTGGAAGACAATGGTATCGGTATGACCTACGATGAGGTCTTGGACAATATCGGAACCATCGCCAAAAGCGGCACCAATGGCTTCCTTCAAGCCATGGAGCAGCTCAACAAGGACGATACCATCACGCCGGAGTTGATCGGCCAATTCGGCGTCGGCTTTTACAGCTCATTCATCGTGGCCGAAAAAGTGACGCTGCTGACAAAGGCGGCGGGCCAGGAAAAAGCTGTCCGATGGGAATCGCATGGTGACGGAGAATTTACCATCACAGAGGCTCAAAAAGAGACCCGCGGTACGGTCATTAGTCTGGAGCTGAAAAAGAAACAGGAAGGCGACCAGGATTTCACCGATGAGTGGACGATTCGCCAAATCGTGAAGCAGCATTCTGATTTTGTTGCTTATCCCATTGTTATGGAAGTGGAGAAAGATGAGCCGATCCCGGAAGCTGAACAGCTCAAAGATAAGGACGGAAAGCCGATCGGGGAAACCACACGCAAGGTGATAAAAGAAGAAACCCTTAACTCCATGAAGGCGATCTGGTCCAGGAATAAAAAAGACGTCAGCGATCAGGACTATGAGGAGTTCTACCGGCACATCGGCCATGATTGGAACCCACCGCTGGAAAAGCTCCATTTGAAGCTGGAGGGAACCACGGAATACACGGCCCTTCTTTATATCCCGTCCCAGGCGCCCTTTGATCTGTTCAATCCTGAATCCAAACACGGCGTGCAGCTTTACTGCAAACGCGTGTTTATCATGGATGATTGCCAAGAGTTGATGCCCGAATACTTTCGGTTCGTGAAAGGTGTGGTGGACGCACCGGATCTGAATCTGAATGTCAGTCGCGAAATTTTGCAGCAGGATCTGCTGGTGCGCAACATCCGGCGCAACCTGGTGAAAAAGCTATTTGATCTGTTAAATGGCCTGGAGCAGGAGCCGTACGAAAAATTCTGGCAGGAATTCGGCGCCGTGCTTAAAGTCGGCGTGCACACCGATATCGAGAACAAAAATAAAATCGCGGATCTGCTGCGATATAAAACCACGAAATCCGACGGCCAATGGAAGTCATTGCAGCAATATGTCAAGGACATGCCGCCGGATCAAAAAGAAATATACTACATCACCGGCGAAAACCTGTCGGCCCTGATCAACAGTCCATTGCTTGAACAACTCAAATCAAAAGACTTCGAGGTCTTGCTGATGACCGATCCGATTGACGAATGGGTCACCCAGGCACTGACTGAATTCGACGGCAAGAAGCTTAAGAGCGCCGAAAAAGGCGATCTTGACCTTGACAAGGTTGATGAAGACAAAAAGGGCAAATATGAAACCCTGTTCAAGCATATACGGGTAAAACTGGAAGATACAATCAAGGAAGTGCGCCCGTCCACCCGCCTGACCGACTCGGTGGCCTGTTTGTCCGGCAATAACTATGATATGAGCGGCTATATGGAGAAAATCCTCAAATCCGCCGGTCAGGCGACACCGGAAAACAAACGTGTGCTGGAACTGAATATGACACACCCGGTCATGGACAAAATTAACGGCATGTTCGAAGCCGATAAAAAAGACCCGAAATTAGACGATTACATCCATCTGCTGCTTGACCTGGCGGTCATCGGCGAAGGCGGTAAGCTGGATGACCCTGCCAAATTTTCAAAATTGGTAGGGGATTTAATGGCGGGTATTTAGCACTTTACCCTATAGTTGCATAAAATTTTGAAATCCAACTTCGCTGCTGCAATGAAGACCATTGAAAGTATTGACTGATCCTGGATTCTGGTTTCTGGATCCTGGATGTCGTTGAAATTCACCGATAGTGTCCTGTTAGATATCCAGCATCAAGTATCCAGCATCTGCCCGGAAAAAGCAACGATCTCAGACATAACGGCCAGGCTAGATGACAAGAATTTATGCCATGTTAGGGTTTATCTTCCATCCTACACCAAACTATCCACAAGACCCGGCGCGGGAGCTGTCCTGGGCCGGGTCTCTTTGAATCTCCTCTTTTGTCGTTTTGTTCCGGGCCTTGAACTTAACAATGGCCAATCATCTGATCTACACGAATGGCCCGATATAGCGTTAATTTGCTAAGGTGCCATAAAATAAGCATAAGCTCCTACTTTTTTATTGCAATAGATAGTAAAATCCCGTATTAAATTTACGGATCGGCCTTCTTTGAAAACCTTAAAGACGACTTGAAACCTTAGCCGTTATCGACCGTGTTAAATTATTTTCAATCCGTTCAATCAAATTCAAGGAGAAAAATATGAGAAGAAAAAGCCTTTTGACCTTTGCGGCATCGATTATCGTCCTGTTAATGGGTGCTAATTTAGCCTCTGCTGTGGATCCGATTCCCGTCGAGTCCGGTTTCAGCGGATTTATACGGCCCGGCGTCGGCTACATGAATTTCAAAAGCAATATGGTGGCCAGCTTTTTAGGCTATGATCTGTCGGATAAAAAGACCGATTCGCTGAGAGATACGCCGGATTCCGAATCCACCGGCATCGTATTGGTGCCGTTTTCGCTGCAATACACTTTTGCCAGCACGCGAACCCAGCTTTTTTTGGGAACTGACCTGACAGACCTGATTCGCTTCGATTACACCCAGCAAATCGGTGTCAAACAGGAGATCGGCCGGTTCGGACTATTGCAGGGCGGTTTCCTGTTCAGCTCGATTCCTGCCAAAGTCTGGAAAGATCCCTATGTGGTCAACCAGAATCGGCATGATACCGACCGCACGTCCAACGGCGCACGTTTAGTCTGGGACCGGATTTTCGGCAGCGAGCTGCAGGCGCAATACACCTATCGCAAGATCGACATTGACAGTGAAGAAAGCGGCGAATTTTTAGGGCTGTCTTCCGGTGATCAGAATCGTTTGGATCGTAATGGAGATCGGCATTTAGCGGAAGTGCTGTATCGCTTTCGCTTTGCAGACAAGCACACGCTGGCGCCGACTTTTCTTTATACCAGAGACGATCGCGATGGTGACGCCATGGCCAGTGATGCGTTTGATTTCCAGCTTACCTACGCCTATATTAGTAGACCAATCGTATTTACGGCCAACGCTTCTATCGGACAGGCGGACTATGACAAGAAAAATCCGATCTACGATAAAACCCAGGACGACGACCGTTACGGCCTCCAGGGTAGCCTTTATTATGAAAATCCCTGGGGCTGGAGCCTGTTCGGCAGCAATCCGATGAGCTTCTACGCCGGGGCGGCTTATTCATACTCCAATTCGAATATTGACTTTTATGATCAAGAGGCCACTATGTTTACCGGCGGTGTGTTTTTCAAGTGGTAATACCTGAATTTTGCACGCAAATAGCCGTCAGTCAAGTTCGAGGGCAAGTTACCGCAATTGACTTGGAACGCTGTTTGCTGCGCTAAAATTCAGGTATCTATTATGCAGAATATTTTTAGAGGGAAATTCAATCAACCAATAGCCAATAGCTAATAAAAAATTGCGATTGTTAAAAACCTTTTGACGGATAATCAATAACTTATACTTGTTAATGATCTTCTGCATGTTTTTAGCTATTCAGCATCCACAAAGGCAGGTCGTCGAAAAGGGCATTCCTGTCACCTTCCCAACTCGGCCATCACTGCCTGTCCGATCTTTTCGATGGTGTAGGGTTTTTTGACATATTGTCCGGCCCCCAGGCGTTGGGCTTCTTTAACGCGCCAGGTTTCTGAAAAGCCGCTGGCGATGATCGCTTTCTGGCGGGGCCTGTGTTCGAGGATTTTCTTGTAAGTCTCCAGCCCGTCAATTCCGGGATCCATGATCATATCCAGGACTACGAGATCGGCCGTGTTGTTTTTCATATAATCGATGGCTTTCTCTCCGCTGGGCACGGCATTGACGGCATACCCCAATTTGTTCAGCATTAAGGACGCGATATTGCGCTGTTCCTCAACATCATCCACGATTAGTATGGTTTCACCATGGCCGTTGTTTTCGAAGTCGGCGGCAGTTGATGGATCATCTTGCAATGATTCTCTGGTGACCGGGTAGTACAGCGTAAATGTTGTGCCTTCGCCCTCGGTACTCTTCAGATCGATATAGCCTTTATGATCTTTGACGGTACCCCACACGACCGCCATGCCCAAACCGGTGCCGCTTCGGCCCATCACTTTTTTAGTGTAAAACGGCTCAAAGATACGTTCTTTATCTTCCGGACGGATTCCGATACCGGTATCGGATATTTTCAGCAGCACATAATCGCCTTCTTCAATTTCATCATAGCCTTCGATAGGTTTATCAATATATCGGTTTTGGGTTGAAATGAAAATAGTGCCTCCGCTTGGCATGGCCTCGGCGGCATTGGAAACCAGATTCATGACGGTTTTGGACAGGTGGACCGGTGAACCTGAAATATTTAATAGGGCCGTTTCCAGAGCGGTTTTAACTTTCAGTCTGGGATGGAAATTTTTAATTTTTTCAAATTCCGGGCTTGCCAGATGTTCGCTGATAATACCGTTTAAGTTGACAACCTCCGAGATAGACACCCCACGCCTTGCCAGGGTCAGCAAATCCTGGACAATGGCTGCCGCTTTGAAGCCGGATTGTTGAATCGTAGTCAGAGGTCCGGCTAAGGGGCTGTCTTCGGGCAGGTCCATTAACAACAAATCCGGATAACTTACGATACCGGATAAAATATTGTTCAGGTCGTGGGCAACGCCTCCGGCCAGGGTGCCGATGGCTTCCATTTTTTGAGCCCGCAGCAACTTAAATTCCAATTTTTTCTTGTCTTCTTCGACTTTTTTCCACCGGCTAATATCCCTGGTGATCGTCAGGATATGGTTCTCACCGTTCAAATCAATTATTCTGGCTGAGATTAATCCTGGTTTTATCTCGCCAGTTTTGCAGCGAAACTCAGATTCAAAATTGTCGGCATAGCCATATTTGTTGAGCTCTGAGACAACCATTTTGCGATCTTCAACAATTGCCCAGATTTGAATTTCCTTCGATGATTTGCCGAGGACATCAGGTCTTAAATATCCGGTTAATGTAGTGAATCCTTCATTAATTTCGACAAATTCGCCATTCATCCTGTTGATATTGACCGCATCCGGGCTGGTGTGAAAGATCGTGCGAAATCGTTGCTCGCTTTCCCTCAAGGCGCTATTGGCCCATTTACGCTGGGTGATTTCGGTCAGCAACTCAGCATTGGTTTTTTCCAGCTCGTTGGTTCTTAAATTTACTCGCACTTCCAGTTCATAATTGACCTTTTCAAGGACCGTTTTGCTATTCTCAGCTATTTCAAAGAGTTCCATGTATTTTTTCAATGTGATAGACATGATCGAAGCTGAAAACCCTAAAAATCCATACTCCATCAAAAATTGAATCGTCTCAATTCCCAGGGTGGCCAGCGCATCATGTATACCCAGTACGGACCATAGCAAAAATCCAAAAATGAATTCCTGGGCACCGATTTTCCTGCGGCATTCATGCTTTATCCAATACGTCAAGCCCAAAGCCGCCCCCAGAGCGGAATACAACAAAAAGAACGGTCCCAGAATACCCAGTTCGGGTTCAACATAGGGAGTTTCCAGCAGCATGAAGCTGCGGTAGACAAATGCATCGGTGATGACAAGTTTGGTGGTCCAAAGAACTGCCAGAAGAATTGCATGAAATAAGGTTGCCAATTGATGATAGCGGGGTGGCTTAATATTGAGGTAGGCAAAGGTGAATCCGTATACGGAATGAACGAGAATGATAAACGTTGTATACTGAAATAGTTCCGCAAAATGATTGATTTGATTGGCGGGAGAGTTGAACTGAATGAACACTGCCACCGAGTAAATGATGGTTGCCAAAGACAGCGCAGCACCCCATTTGCTCCATGAAAAACCCGGCCCTTTCAGATAAATCCACCCTTGAAATATAAAGAAAAAAAAGGCAATTACGGCCACAGACAACGAGCCGGCTGAAGACAAGGCTATGTTGGTATCCAGCATACGAATCCCGTATTAGGCAGAAAGATCTAAAATGGCAAAAATCAATGTTCAGACCGACACAGCGTTCTGTAAGAATGACGCCATACGTCAGTTCATTATTTTTTGCTCTTCAAATAGCGAATGGGCAATTTAGTAAGACGCTGTGTATATTTCGAAAATCCACATTATGAGTATCGGTAATTATCCAAAAAACTTAAATAGGAATCCGGCAAGTATAATTCCCATTATTTTCTTGCTATCTGATTTAAAGTATGAGATATTTCTCAATAATTCGCTGGGGGGACAAAAGACAGCATCTGATGAGCAAATACCGGCTCCCGCTGAAAATGCGCTTCATCTGATATGATTTTGGTTTAAACTTAAAGCGATTCTTCACTACACCGCATCACATCTACTCATTGGAACCAGAGCGACGCCTGACAGGGTTGTTACGCCTCAAATCGAAAAGGATCTCGCTGCCCCCGACCTTGGTCTTGTTGAATTTGATCCCATTTATTAAAGAGAACGAATTCCTTTATTCATTGAGATATCAGTAATGGAATTCAGTATCTTGCAACCAGAATCGAGTATCGAGCATCCAGCATTGAGCACGGAGCATATGGTATCGAAATGCTCCGCCACCAGACACGAGGACACTAAGGATGAACATTTAGTTCGTTTTGGTCATGAGAGAACCAGGCGCAAAGAATTGGTTTACGTTATCCAAGCTGCTCGTTGATTTTCATGCAAGATTCAGGTTTTAATCTTTGTGGCTTAGTGCCTTTGTGGCTGAACCCTAAGAAAGGAGATCACCATGGAAAAGCCGATTATCAACTATGACAGTTTGATTCGCATCACCAAAGCTATCTCCATGCTCCGGGACCCGGAGGAGATCGTCCTGGTCACGGTGGAGGGCGTCACGCATGCCCTGAACGTTAAGGGCTGCACCGTGTTTTTGTTCAGTAGAGCGAGCGACGAGCTTAAGCTGGCGGGCAGCTACGGACTGAGCAAAGAATACCTGGATAAGGGGCCGGTCAGTTCCCTGCGGTCTATCGCTTCAGCCCTGCAGGATAGACAACCGGTCGCCATTTTTGACGTTTCCGACGATCCCCGGATCCAGTACCCTGAAGCTGCCATCAAGGAAGGTATATCATCAATTCTTGCGGTACCGATTATTATCGGAAGAAATCTGATTGGAAGTTTGCGGATTTATACGGCGGATCCCTGGGAGTTTACCTTAAACGATGTAAACTTTGCCGAGGCTGTTGCCCAGGTGTTCGGCATGGCTTTAGAACTGTGCCGGGTCAATAAAGGTTTAAGGGACAGCATTGATATATTAAAGACCATGCGGGATCCGAAGACCGTGAGGTCCAAGAAACGCACCCCGTACGAAGGCGTCCCCAAAAGTTTTTCCGACAAGGAGCTGTTCGAGGCCAGCGTTTGAATCGGATTGGCCGCACGGTGGGGAGAATATATCTGGTTTTTGGGGCCAGATTCATGCACGTACTGCATTCAGTTTAAAATTGACATATTCTTTTCATTGCTATTAAAAGCCACGGGCAACCGTGGCTTTTTTATTTGGCGGATGCCTGTGACGGTATTGCTCTGGCCGGCACTTTTTAGACGCCGGGGTCCTTAAACGATGATAGATATCAGAAGGCAGGAGGATGAATGGGAAATATACCTTGGAAATGCAGTGAGTTTTGTGTAAAATACAAATATTTGTTATGGATAGCAGGCTAAACCAATCTAAATGGCATATGCAACAATTACAGTCTAACACCTGATTGATGTTGTTGTCGTGCGAAGTATTTTTCTAACAAAGGGGAGAATTCAGCATGTCCGGCAAAAAGAGAAAAATTTCAAGGAGAAATTTTATTAAAGCGGCCGGTGTTGCCGGTTTAGGGTCAGCGCTGGGAGCCTTAAACTCCTTGGCACCGGCACAGGGCATCTCTGCCGCATCGGTGACAGAATCCATGACGGTGCCGACCCGGCCTTTTGGCAAAACAGGGGCAGATGTCTCAATTCTTGCGCTCGGTGGTGAATTAAGTGCTTCTGATCTGTTAGTTTTCAGGCAGGCCTTTAAAATGGGCGTCACTTACTGGGATACGGCTGATTCATATGGCTGGGGGAAAAACGAAAAGGCAATCGGTAAATACTTTGCCAAATTCCCGGACGACCGGGAAAAAGTGTTTCTGGTATCCAAGGCAGGAACCTCAAATCCGCAAAAATTAACTGAAAAATTAAATGTCTCACTTATAAGAATGAATACATCATACGTCGATCTGTATTTCATTCATCATGTAAGTAATGTAAAAAAAGAATTGACGGATGAGGTCAAATCCTGGGCTGAGAACGCCAAAGCTGAAGGGAAAATTCGTTTTTTTGGATTCAGTGCCCATAAAAATATGGAGCACAGTCTGTTAGCGGCAGCTAAACTGGGATGGATCGATGGAATAATGATGAGCTATAATTATCGCCTGATGGTGCAAAACAAATTGAAAAGAGCGGTTGATGCCTGTGCTAAGGCGGGAATCGGAATGACAGCCATGAAAACACAGGCTGCTTTCTCGGCAAACTTTTATGCGACCATCGGGTCGAAAACTGATGATGCCCTGAAAATGACCGAAAGCTTTCTAAATAAGGGATATACTGCCGAACAGGCTAAACTTAAAGTGGTGTGGGAAAATCCAAATATTGCCAGCATCTGCTCGGCGATGCCGAATATGACAATCCTGCGGGCTAATGTTGCCGCTGCTTTGGATAAGGTTAAAATATCTAGTGGTGATAAAAAACGCCTGGAACAATATGCTCGGCAAACCGCCTCCGGTTTTTGTGCCGGCTGCGCAAGCATTTGCGAACCACTGGTCCATGCTGATATTCCGATCAGTGATATATTGCGCTATTCCATGTATTATCACAGCTATGGAGATCGAGAAAAGGCGTCAGCGTTCTATAATGCGCTGTCGCCAGATGTTAAGGCAAATATTCCAAAGGCCGATTATGCAAAAGCTGAAAAATATTGCCCTCAAAAAATACAAATTGGTAAAGTTTTAAAAAAGACTTATGAAGATCTAACATAATTCTGACAATCACTTTAGCATATTTGTAATCACTCAGGGATGAGGATCGAAAGAAACCGTAGGAACAATAATCCCACTGCTATAAATACCTTGCATACAGTGTAAACGTATATTCTTCGTTCATAGATTTCATGTTTACTGCTATCTACTTTTACTATTGACAGGTATCCAATCATTGACATACTCGATATCATTGCTGTCCAAAATAATTTGAAAATCAAATACTGCCTTTAATAAAAACAGGCAGTTATAAACGGGAAATTAGTGATTTAGAAATCAGGTTGT
>Ga0209791_1000169_pt1 | contig 34316 bp, 29 predicted proteins | sample WorMetTyACAVOLI1_FD_187422 | JGI IMG/M metagenome (GOLD analysis project Ga0209791, IMG submission 187422) | Marine gutless worms symbiont microbial communities from Max Planck institute for Marine Microbiology, Germany - Olavius algarvensis... ... | reverse complement strand
TCACCTCGCCTAACCGACAGGGTTACGGCCGAGGGCGAAATTTTAAGCTTTCTTGAAAGCTCAGCCATGCTGATTTCCAACTCCCTTGCCGCCCAATAGCACAACAGACTTCTGGCCTGAACCCGGCGACGCTGTTTGCCCGGCGCCCAGACCTCAGACGGCTTTATGTTCAATACAGCAGCAACTTTTTCTACCACCTTGTCAAGTTCATAGCCAGCGGCCTGCAACGCATATTTGTGATTTAAACGCTCCTGCGCAGATTATAGAACCTGTTCAACAAAATCGCCGTCACCTAATATACGCTCGTCGGCTTTTTGAAATACCTTCGCCCTTCGCATCGCCTGGAGACTGGACCATCCACCGCTGCTGCGCACCAACCCGCCACCGGTGAGATCATGACGCCTGCCAATTTCAATGCCCTTTTCGACAAAGCTTCTATAGCCGCGGCGAGCCGCTGGAACTTTATCGGCATATAATTGCAATATACTATCAGCATCTTGCCATTTGTTTTTACATTTACCCATAATCGCACTGTGTCCTGAAAACGGGTATCCGTCCAACGCTTTGATACTTTTTACAATCCTGGCCCGCAGAGGATTCAGATGAAGGTAGCGCACCAGTTCCATAAAGTAAGCATCTTCCTGGCACAGAATCGATTTATATCGATTCTGGAACAGGTGGCCATGGCGGCGGTGCCGACGGTTATAAGTGACCGCATATCCCGTCAGAAGCCTTAACATAACATTGGCTATCGGAGCTCGACCAGTCTTTAGCAGCAGGTGAAAATGATTCGGTATCAGGGCCCAGGCGTAACAGCGCGTATCGGTCTCTTTTACGATTTTTCCCAGCCGGCTTAGAAAATTGTGCCGGTCTGCATCATCTTCAAATATCCGCTGACGGTCAAGACCCCGGGCAATTATGTGATGCAATGCTCCCGGCGCATCTATCCTTGATTTTCTGGGCATAATTCGACTTTATCACAGACTCATTAATTATTAAACTAAATAACTAAAGGACGTCCCCAATCTCCCTCCTTTCATCATCATCATCATTTATTATTGGTGGCATCTTAGCGACGGTTTTGCGGTGAAATTTTCGGGTTACGTGCTGGTAGTGGCGCATGATCATTTCCCGAGAGCTGCCGACGATCTCGGACAGAGCTTACAAATCGGCGCCTTATAAGTGAAAGCACACTCTCACTACCGATTAAAAAAAGTCCACAAGAAACCTTTGATATCAGAAAGAATCAGTTCCAAGTTTGGCAGATTCAAAACACAACTGTGTACAGCTTGCCATTATTTGTAATTCGACAGATATCGTAATCATATTAGAGGTGATTGAATTTAAGGATTAAGCAGAAATCAACACAATTTGTGTTTTAGGCTTGATTTCTATCTTGGGTCTAAAGCTTTCGATTGGTGGGCAGTTCCTAAATTTGCATTACTATTCAGCCTTTTAATCAACCTGGTGTGCAGTCAAAAATATCGATTGGGAAAGCGCATCAAAAAACTGCTGGTAAGGCTCTGGGTCTTCCACTGCGATAAGCTCATATTGAGCATTCACCCGCACTAGTAGCTGAGTTGCACCACGCGGCCGGACCGTTACTGTCATGCGAAGGGTGTACCTATCCAATTTAGTAGCACTAACGGCGCCAAGAACATCGTCAGCCTTGTCGACTATAAATCCAAGGTCCTGAAGAGTGGCAATCACCGTGCGTAACATCTTATCTTTGTCCGTAGTATCAAATGCACGGGTCTGGATAGATCTGAGTTTGACTTGGGATCCTTTAGTTGCCAGTACCTGATTCGTAGAAGGGGCACATGAAATCAACATAATAAGAGCAATTAACAGTGATAGCAATAGTATTTGTTTTCTTTTCATATCTCGTGAGCTTCCAGAAATACTGACTGCGAAAGTTTGTCAAAGAACTCTTGATAAATCTCTGCCTCGTTAATACCTTCTCGTCTTGTTATCCGTGCCTGAGTGTTGGTCACAATCCTCTGAAAGGTGATCCTCACTGCGGTCTGGCATTTCGATTTATCCGTTTCATCAATGTGAATCGGGCGTGTGACAAGCGATGCCCGAATCAATTGCTCTTTGTCTACGGCCGTCACTGCGCCAGTTAGTAAGGCAACTAGGACAGCGGCGGCCACCTGACCTGCGACTGTGGCATCACGTTGTTTGGAGCAAGCAATGACACCCAGTTCAGTTTCGCTTTCATTAATGTTAAATCCCAAGTCCTGCAATACAGCAGCCGAAGCGGACAGCAATGTTTTTTCATCCGTATCGAAACGTCGAGTTTGAATTTGCCGATTTTTCAAGTTTTCTTTTGATAATAGAAGTGCCTCTTTAGGGATTGTTGAGACACAACTAGCAAAAAGAAACAAAAAGACAATAATAGTAACGAGCAATCGATAGAAAATTTTATATTTCATATTATCCCCCATCGTCAGAAACTTGATTGTCTATAGGCAAAATCACGGACCTTATTTTGTTCATCAAACTTTATTATGATAGTTAACGTCCGCTGTGATGTAGATGCAGCTCCAGAATTTTTCGATAAGCCTGATCCAATGCCGCCACCCGCAGCTCCGCTTCCAACTGAACCACCCCCTATAATAAGTGCAGAAATACCACCTGAACTGGTGGAATAAGCGTGATCTGTAGCAATTTTATCATAAACCCAAACTTCACGACGTTTTTCATCTGTTGTCACCATGTTAGGCGACCCCAAGACTTCAACAACTTTCGCGTTGTTCATGCCAACACGAATTTCACGTTGAACTTTGCCGACCGAAATCCGGTCAACCTCCGTGTTGCTCACTTCTTGTCGGTGTTGGGTCGCTGAGATGCAGCTCACACACACGATCGCAATTAAAACAAAGAAAAAAGTCCCGTGAACTATTCTCATAACATCCTCCGATAAGTATTGAAGCTGATCTAATTATTAAAGTACGTTCAACATTATTATCAGTAAAAAGAAAAATCAACAAAAATCCTGTAAAATAGAGAAACCATACATAACAGTAACAATTACCAACAAGTGCCAATCGGCACAATTAAGGAAAATTCTGGTATCCATGAGTCAGATTTTCAAATATGCAGCAAGGCACAGGTACATCCCCTACAATCCTTATCTGGATACAGAAAAGCCGAGAGCCGACCATTCCGAGGACCTAGAAGCTGAAGACGCTGAAATGCGGATTTTGAATCCATCGGGAATCAACGCATTCATCAAAGCCACAGAGGACCCAAAACACCACACTCTTTTCAGGCTTGCCATAATGAGCGGCGCCAGGCAGGGGGAATTATTGGGGTTGAAGTGGTCGGATGTGATTTGGAATGACGGCCTGATTTACATTCAGCGAACGTTCAACAATCAGGCATGGTACAAGCCAAAGACCAAGGCATCGAACCGTAAAATCGACCTGGGACCGTCCATGATGGCTGAATTAAAGAAATGGAAACTTGCCTGTCCGCCGAATAGCTTTAATCTGATATTTCCGAATGAGGCTGGACGGCCGATTAATCACAACAATTTGGTCAATCGCTATTATGTACCGGCATTGGAAAAGGCAAAAATCAAAATAATTAGATTTCACGACCTCAGACACACTTATGCAAGCCTTTTGATTGAGCAGGGTGAGAATCCGAAATACATTCAAAAACAGATGGGACATTCCAAAGTATCCACCACCTTGGACATCTATGCTCACTTGTTTAGCAAGGTTAATCAGGAGGCTGTTGATGACCGCCACTATGGAGCCATTCGATGATCGCCTAATGGAGCCACCCTGGGATCGGGTTAATGGAGCCAGGTGATGATCGGCGTAATGGAGGCTGCTTGTCGGCTTGAAAACAACGTTTTTAACACCGATGGTCACAAAACGGTCACAGTGGATTAAAAAATGAAATTCACAGTCTCCATAAACCCATTATTTTTAGCACATCACACACGCTATTCTTCATACGTAACCAATAAAAAAAGGTTTACAAGCACTAATGCTCGTAAACCCTTGATGATTTTGGTAGGCGGTACTGGATTTGAACCAGTGACTTCTACCGTGTGAAGGTAGCACTCTCCCACTGAGTTAACCGCCCGTATCAAATATACGAATACTCTTAATAATGTGTTTAGGACTTTAAATCAAGCGCTTTTTAGCTGCTATTGAAAAATGTATGCCTGATCCCGGCTCGACTGAGCTCTGCGAAGTCCGTGCCGATCCGTACAGGCTGGCATCCGGCTCATAATGGGATCCTGCGATTGCGTTTTTCTATTCCGGCAGGCACTGAGGCCTGCCCTACTTTTTGTCTGGCTCTTCCAAAGAGTGTTCTGCATCGGTGTGCGGCAGGGAGACGCGGGCTATTCCCGTTTCGGCAGGCGGGGCAGGGGATGCCTGAATTACCGGTGTTTCTTGCGCTGTCGTTAGATCACCCTCTAGGGTATTTTCGGCCGTTAAATGATTCTCTGAAGAAGCCTCAGTCGCTTCAGGGTCAGGGATAACAGATATTTCCACCTGCGCTTCATGGTCTTCTGAAGATTCCACCGTGGTTTCGGACTCGTCGGGCGTGTCGAATTCGTCCACGGTTCCCGGCATTGAATCTAAGGTTACAGCTGTTTCGGTTTCGCTGATGGATGCCCCGAGTTCTTCGATTTCTTTGGGGGTTGGAAGATCCTTGAGATTTTTTAGATCAAATACTTCCAGAAAATGCTTGGTCGTTGCGTAAATTAACGGACGACCTGCAATTTCGCGGCGGCCCAGCACTCGTATCAGCTTGCGCTCAAGCAGCACGCGCAACACTCCGCCGCAATCCACTCCCCGCAGGTGTTCAATGTCACTGCGAATAATGGGTTGCTTATAGGCGATGATGACCAGGGTCTCCAGGGCAGCCTTGCTGAGACGCAGCGGCCTGGGTCGGATCAGTTTTCGGATCCATTCGTTATACTCGGGTCGGGTGCGGATTTGGTAGCCGCCCGCGACTTCGTCCAAATAAAACCCCCCCTGACGGGCTTGATACTCAGCTGATAGTGCGGCCAGGGCGTCTTTAATTTCTTTGGTCTCCGCATGGGCGGTGATTCTTTTGACCTTATCAACCGTGAGCGGTTCTTCAGCCACGAACAACAGGCTTTCGATGATATGCTTAATATTTTCCATGAATAACAAGAATGCCTAAAATGTCTAAATTGCCTAAAATGCTTAAAATTAAGGTGCCCTGTCGAATTAAACTAGGCCTGACCAGAAAAAATATCAGGCAAAAAAGGTTTTGTTGCTCATAAATAAAATACTCGAATGATACCGGTATTTAAGTTTTGGACAATCCGGATCAGGGTCAGTTTAACCATCTCCAGAATGGCCAGAAAGGTGATAATGACCTCCCGTCTGTCCGGATTATCAGAGAACAGCTCCAGGAAAGTTATTGATCCCTTGGCCTCAAGTATGTCGGCGATTTGGGAAATTTTATCCTTAACCGATATCGCATCGGTGGTCATTTCCACCCGGTGATCGTCGGGTATTCGATCAAGTATTTTCTGAAAGGCATCTATCAGCTCAAATAAACCGATTTTAATAAACTCATCATCCGGATGCTTTAAAAATTCATCACGACCGGGATTTCGGATAAATGTTTTTTCACCCAGCAAATTTCGTTCGACCAGCTGATCGGCAACCGATTTCATCTGAAGGTATTCCAGCAACGGTCGGGTGAGTTCCAGTCTGGGATCATCTTCTTCCTCTTCATCCCCTTCATGGACGGGCAGCAGCATGCGGGATTTGATCTGGGCCAGGGTGGACGCCATGACAATAAAGTCACCGGCAAATTCAACGTTCATGGCCTTCATCCATTCGACATACTGAAGATATTGCTCGGTAATCAGTGCCACGGGGATATCATAGATATCCAGCTCATTTTTTTTAATCAGATGAACCAGCAGGTCCATGGGACCTTCAAATACATCTTCAAGCTGAACCTGGTATAGTTTTTCCGGCATATCAATTTTTTATTTTTACTGCTGCCCGCACCACTTCCATGGTTTCACAGGCTATGGTGCGTGCCTTGTTGCTGCCTTCGACCATTATTTCTTCCACCAGTTCCGGTCGTTGCTCATAGTAGGCGCGCTTTTCGCGAATGGGTGCCAGGGCTTTGATTAATCCCTGGGCCATTTTTTGCTTGCATTCGACGCAGCCGATTCCCGCGTTGCGGCATTGCTCATCAATTTCCTCAACCGTGTGCGGGTCGGTGTAGAGCTTGTGAAAATCATAAACATTGCACACATCAGGGTTGCCGGGATCGCTGCGCTTGGCGCGCTGCGGATCGGTAATCATGCGGGATACTTTTTTGCTTATTTCCTCAGGGCTATCCGACAAAAAGATCGCATTGCCATAGCTTTTGCTCATTTTGCGCCGGTCGAGCCCCAGAATCTTGGGCGTTTCAGTTAGAATTAATTCGGGTTCCGGAAATACATCGCCATAGAAGTGATTAAAGCGCCGCGCGATTTCCCGGGTGATTTCCACATGGGGCGCCTGGTCCACGCCCACCGGGACACCGTAGGGTCGATAGATAATGATATCTGCGGCCTGCAACACCGGGTAACCCAGAAACCCGAAGGTGGATAAATCCTTATTGTTAAGTTCGCCGATCAGTTCTTTGTAGGTCGGGTTACGCTCCAGCCAGGGTACCGGTGTGATCATAGACAACAGCAGGAACAGCTCGGCATGCTCTTTGACCAGAGACTGAACGAACAGCGTGCTTTTTTCCGGTGTTAGTCCGGCACTGAGCCAGTCCAATATTATTTCTTTTCTGTTTTGCTCTATCGCGCTGGTATTTTCGTAGTCGCTGGTTAAGGCATGCCAATCGGCAATGAAAAAATAGCAGTCATATTCGTCCTGCATGTTAACCCAGTTTGCCAGCGCTCCCAGCAGGTTACCCAGGTGAAGCGGGCCGGTCGGTCTCATTCCACTCAATATTCGATTTTTCTGACTCATGGAATTTGGTTTCTCCTTCTGATTCAATGTTCTGTTTGCATTTTATGATCCGCCTGCGGCGGAGAAAACACGAAAAGTTTCTTAACTTTATTTCGTGCTTTCATCATTGCGGGCTTTCGTGATTGATCTTTTTGGGTTCCCCGATATGCGGATCGGCCTTTCGCTCAAACCGGCTTGTGCGAATTAGGTGATAGATCCGAAAAACTATCCTATATAGCAGATCCTATGGCATGTGAAAACAAAATTCGTTTCAATGTGTCGCAATATAACGACGGGCAAATTCGATTTCGTCATTTTCCGTCTTTAGCTTGCCATCCAGCCTGGCGTCTAAAACGGCCTGCAGGACCTTGCGGTAAATCGGACCGGGTTCAAGATTCATTTTCTTCAAATCCCTGCCTTTCAGCGTGATATCAATCCGGCGCAGCTTGGTAAAAAAATGGGATATGGCTTTTTTCACCTTCTGTTGTTTGGTGGCCGCCATCATGTATAGGATCAGTTCGGTTTTGAAAACGGTCAGCTTGCGGTATAGTGCGCTGTCTGGTACCGGCAGATTTCTTTCGAGCCAGAATATACATTCGTCCGCTTCATAGCGCTCGACACAAAATATTTTGCAGTACTCGGGTGCCAGTTCAAAACGGTCGCATATCTCATGGGATCGGCCGCTAGAACACTGATGAATTAAGGCCAAAAAATAAACGACCCACTTATTGTAGGATTCCTCCAGAAAAAGCAAATCATGCCAGCTCAGGACTTTTTTAATCGAATTGAGGATTGCGATCAAAAACTTATCCTGTTTAATGGAAGGGTGAACCACTTTTAGCAGATCAAAATCATTTAGTCGGATAATGGCGGCCACAGGATTCTCTTCTTCCAGGATGAGGCGCAGTTCGCTAAATACCCGTTTGCCGCTCAGGCCTCTGAAAAATTCCATGTTGATGGCGTTTGAAATCAGGCCGATGGTTAATTTGCCGATGCTGAATCCAAATCGCTGCTCAAAGCGAATGGCACGAAATACCCGGGTCGGATCTTCCACAAAGCTCAGGTTATGCAAAACGCGTATGATTTTTTCTTTGAGATCTTTGCGGGCTGCAAAAAAGTCGATCAGGATGCCGAATTTATCCGGATTCAATTGGATGGCCAGAGTGTTGATGGTGAAATCACGTCGGTACAGATCGAGTTTGATCGAACTCATTTCCACTACCGGCAAGGCGGCCGGAAATTTATAGTACTCCAGGCGGGCCGAAGCCACATCAATTTTAAATCCATCCGGGAAAATAATTACGGCGGTACCGAACTTTTCATGGGTATGGATCCGGGCGCCCACCAATCCGGCATATTTTTTAGCGAAGTCTATCCCATCTCCCTCAATAACGATATCAAGGTCCTCATCACTGCGATACAGAAATAGATCCCGGACGAATCCACCGACAGCGTAGGCCCCATAGCCGATTTCATCTGCAACCTCGCCGATTTGTCTCAAATTTTTGATCAGGCTGGATGTAAGCCGCTCTTTCATAAAGCGCAGGACATTGCGCGTGTGGGCGGCAGCCGGTTCCTTGAAGGAGTCGTGAGCGCCATCTGATTTCGGTTGAGACTGTCGCACCAGAATATTTAGCAGATCGGTGCGGGTGATGACGCCGGTAATGGTTGAATTTTCCATAACCGGCAAAATCCGTTGTTTGTTGTCGATAATTTTTTCCTGGATTTCCAGCAGATCGGCTTCCGGGCCAACTGTGGCCACTTCAGTGGTCATGTAATCCCTTACCGCAACCTGGCCAAGCTTATGGTATATCACTTTTTCAATTACCTGACGCGTGATATAGCCATTTAGCTTTTCAGTGGAATTCATTTTTTCCGTGACCAGCAGGGCGTTGACATTATAGCGTGTTATAATGTCCTTGGCGTCCTGACAGGAAATATCTGCTCTGGTGGAGATGGCGGGCGAGGACATCAAATCTTTTGCCTGGCGTCGGCTTTTGATTTTGCTGTAGAGCACTTCGACCAATTTGGTCTCCGTCTGGGCCAGAGTTCTGCCCTTGATTGACGCCGCTGCCGCGTAGGCATGGCCGCCACCGCCCATGGCCGTTAGAATGATCCCGACATCCACCTCGTTGATTCTGCTGCGCGCCACCACATAAATTTTATTTTCCATCCGCGCAATCGCGAAAATGGCGTCAAGGTTCTCCATTTTCACCATTTTTTGAACGAGAAAGGCGAAGTCCGGCATATATTTTTCCATCGTAACGCTGGTGACAACAATCTCGAGACCATTGATATGGTAGCGGGTAACCGCCTGAATCATATCATTTAAGAGTACAACCTGTTGCGGACTCAACTCCCTGGCGATTAAATCAGAGACAACATTTAGATTGGCACCCTGGGAAAGCAGATATGCTGCGGCCAAGAAATCTCGTTCGGTTGTTGACGGAAACGTGAACGATCCGGTGTCTTCGTATATCCCCAGACACATGATTGTGGCTTCGTCCGGTGAAATTCGGATTTCTTTCTGCCGTATAATTTCTGTTAAAATAGTGACATTGGCACCGGTACGCCCATGGAATTCGAGGTCACCCTTGATATCATTACCGGAGGCGGGATGATGGTCGTAGATGTGAATTTCGATATCAGACCGTTTTAACAGCTTACTGAGCTTGCCAATACGGCTGGGGTGCCGAGTATCAACCAGAATCAACCGTTTTACCCCCGTAAAGTTGATATCATTGATATCCACCATATTAAAAAGATACACCATCGAGCTGATAAAGAAATTTTTCAGGTTTTTTTCCTGGGAGCCAGGAAATACCACGAGCGCCTCGGGATACAACTTTTGAGCGGCCAGCATGGATGCCAGGGCGTCAAAATCGGCATTCACATGGGTCGTTATTACCGTGAAGTCTTTGTCTTTAGAATTGTTTTGCGGATTTTGCACTGTCGTATCTTACCTTTGATGGATGATCGGCGCTAAGCGTGCTTTTTCTGACGAGTGGTTATCAGGTCTCAGGTTAACATATTTAAAAAGGTATTGCCAATAGCATATTGCCGCATTTCGCTGGTCCTATAATATTGAAAATATAAATAATACCGATTAATTCCAAATAGTCGCCTTTCTTGACATCACGCCGGCTCTATAATATGATCGTCACTAGAATGCCGTGGTAGAAACCGGCGGTTGATCGGCTGCGCAACGTTATGGATTTAAATTAGAGCAGAAGGGTTATGAGCTGTCGGGTTTCGAATTTTATATAAAAAGTTTAAGTATTTTTCCTCTCCGGCCGATAAAGATTCTGAATAATAAATTGTTGGCTAAGACGCATGCCGGGCCTAAAAAACGAACTTTTTAAGCATGATATTGTACCGGCACAAAATCTAAAAATGGAAATACAGAGCCGGCAATTGGGTCTCATTTTAAATACTCAGGGAGGATTGAACATGCCAGTTTACCAATGGGTGGGCAAAAACAGAAAAGACGAAACGAAAAAAGGCGAACTGGAAGCTGGCAGTGAAGAAGCTGTCAAGGCTCAATTGGTTCGGCAGCGGATAACACCCACCAAAATCAAGCCAAAACCCAAAGACCTTTTTGAAAACGTCGCTTTTCTACAACCCAAGGTCAAAGAGAAAGATATCATACTTTTCGCCCGGCAGTTTTCGACCATGATTGATGCCGGGCTGCCGATTATTCAATGTCTGGACATTCTTTTCAGTCAGCAGGCCAATCCCACCTTTAAAAAGATGCTCAAAGCTATTAAAGAATCCGTCGAAGGGGGCGCAACCCTGGCCGAAGCGTTAAAGAAATTTCCCAAACAATTTGATGATCTTTTCGTGAATATGATTGCCGCTGGGGAAGCCGGTGGTATCCTCGATGCAATTTTGAGACGTCTTGCGGCATATATGGAAAAAGCAGCCAGGCTCAAGTCCCAGGTGAAAGGTGCCATGACCTATCCGATCGTCACGCTGATTATCGCAGTCCTGGTGCTAGCCGTTATTCTGGTATTCGTGATACCGGTTTTTCAAGAGATGTTCGCAGATTTTGGCGGTGAACTGCCGGCTGCCACCAAATTTGTCGTGGGGATGAGCGAGATGGTAAAAAGCAAAATTGTGTACATCATTGTCGGTCTCGTTTTCTTTATTTTTGCGTATAAGAAGTTTTACAGCACCAATAAAGGACATGATATGGTGGACGACTTGCTCCTGAAACTTCCGGTATTCGGGGAACTGCTACGCAAAGTGGCCGTTTCGAAGTTTACCCGCACGATGGGGACCATGCTCGCCAGTGGTGTGGCCATATTAGAAGCGCTTGATATTGTTGCTAAAACAGCAGGAAATCGATCGGTTGAAAAGGCTATCTATGATGTTCGTTCGGGTATTGCCGAAGGACGCACCATGGCCGACCCATTAAATGAAAGCGGTGTGTTTCCTCCCATGGTTTGCCAGATGATTGGTGTGGGTGAGTCAACCGGTGCGCTGGACGCCATGCTGGAGAAAATTGCTGATTTTTATGATGAGGAGGTTGATCAAGCCGTTGAGAATCTGACTTCCTTGATTGAGCCCTTTATGCTGGTTTTTTTAGGCGTGACCATCGGTGGTTTGGTAGTAGCCATGTATCTTCCGATCTTTAAAATGGCTGGCGCCATGGGCTAACCCCGCAAATCAATAGATTTAAGAAATGCCGCAAAATACATTTGCGGCATTTTTTTTCTGATCTGATTGACATACGGCTGTTTTTCTGCCACCTAAGTTGAGCCATTGTCGAGGCTGTAGGTCCGCCTTTGGCGGGTTGTAATGCCGCCGCAAGAGGGGGCGCAGATCTACCTCTGGCGAGATTGCCGCAGATACAAAGAAGATGTGTTAAAGGGCGCTATGGATCGTACACCGCAAGTACCCGAAGGGGAGATCAAACACAAGCTGAAGTGGTTGATGCTTTTTCGGATCCTTTTTTCATCCCTGCTTTTGGGCTCCGCCATTATTTTACAGTTCGGAGATTCTCCGCCGCCCCTGAATCGGCCACTTATTATATTATACGGCCTTATCGCATCCATCTTTTTGCTATCTCTCATATATGCGGTGGGTTTACGCCGCATAAAGCGTCTCATTTTAATTGCCTATGTGCAGGTTGTAATCGATACGTTTATTGTGACGATAATATTGTTTGTAACGGGCAATTATTCAAGTATCTTCTCCTTTCTGTACCTTGTCGTGATCATTTATTCCAGCATCCTGATTCCCATCCGGGGAACAATGGTCATCGCAGCCATTTGTAGCATCCAGTTCGGCATCATGGTTGATCTTGAGTACTATGGTGTTATTTTGCCCTTTGGTACTGAAGACCTGCTTTTGGCATCCGCCTACACTTGGAATCAGGTCTTGTATAAAATTTTGATAACCATGACAGCCTGCTTCGCAGTTGCCTTTCTCAGCAGCTTTCTGTCGGAACAGGTCCGCAGAACCCGCAACGAACTGCGAATGATGGAGGATCATGTAAAACGCGTTGATAAAATGGCCGCGATAGGTGAGATGGCCGCCGGCATGGCCCATGAAATCAAGAACCCCCTTGCTTCCCTGACAGGTTCAATTCAACTTCTGCGTGAAGATATCCGCTATGATGCGGATCATGATCGCTTGATGCAAATTGTGCTACGTGAGGCCGACCGCTTAAGCTCCCTGGTAACCAACTTTTTACTATATGCACGACCTCCGGCCGGTAAGGTTGAGGCAATGGAACTCGAAAAAATAATCATCGATACCGCCGAGCTATTTGAAAAAGGCGCCAGCAACGACCGTCGCATAACGACCACCAAAAACATTCAATCCGGTATTTGGATTTCAATGGATCCTTTACACCTACGTCAGATTTTATGGAATCTGCTGATAAATGCCGCTGAGGCCATTGAAGGTGAAGGGAAGATCCATATTGAACTACATGGATCCAAGAATAAGCAGGCCTATATTAAGATTTCCGATAATGGCTGTGGCATGACCCAGGAGGAAATAAATTATATTTTTGATCCCTTTTTTACCACCAAAGCTACCGGCACGGGACTCGGTCTTTCAATTGTTCACCGTATTCTTGAGGCCTACGATGCCCTGTTGGATGTCGAAAGTAAAATAAATGAAGGGACGACCTTTATTCTGCAATTTAAGCAGCTTGAACGACCCGGCTAACCCCCTGGTTGTTATTTTTTTGTATGTCGTGCAAAAAAGGTAGAATTAGGCATTTTCCCGGTCTATTCGAGTTATGACGCTCCTGGGCGCCAATTAGGAACCCTTAACCTCCACCATGAGTCTTTGCCAATTCCATTTGCTGTAAATACTTGCTCTTCCAAGGCCAGGTCATAATCTCGAACATCGCCTTGAAATCACTGCATTTAGACGAATGATTAAATTCTCGCGCAAAGACACTAAGGCCCAAAGAAAGATAGAGATAACTTAGCGCCTTTGCGGCTTTGCGAGAGGTCGTCTTTGGTCGACCATGATCAGCACACATACTTCGACGTTGCCCTGATTTGCTTTCCAACTTGATCTTGACAGTATTCTGCAAATGGGCTACTTAATAAAATTTACATTTTGGTTGGGCTTTTAGCCGGCCCGCGACCAGTCACCAGAGGAGATTGCCGCCGGATTACCGGTCGGTATAATCTCAAATCGATTGATGAGGATTATGGAAAAAAACAGCGACATTTTGCGCAAGCGCAAAGATAAAATTGAAGAATTAAAGAATAGCGGTATCAATCTTTTTCCCAATGGGTTTAACCTTTCACATAATATTCGGGACATTCAAAATGTTATCGAAAAATCTACCCTAACCTTGACGGAAGATGAACCACTTTTTGTTACGGCCGGCCGCATGATGGCGATCAATAATTTTGGCAAGAGCGCCTTTATTCGCTTCAGGGACCGCACGGGGCAGCTTCAGGCTTACGTCCAAAAAGACCGCATTGGAGATGATGCCTACCGTCTTTTCAAACAACTCGATATCGGCGATTTTGTGGGGTTAAAAGGAGGATTATTTCAAACGCGGACCGGAGAGTGGACCCTGCTGGTAAGCGAGCTTGATTTGCTCTGTAAAGCCACGCGCCCCCTGCCCGAGAAATTTCATGGACTGCGAGATCCGGAAAAACGATATCGTCAACGATATATTGATTTGATTATGAATACGGAGGTGCGTGACCTTTTCCTGAAACGCAGTCAAATCATACAGCTAATACGCAATTTTTTCCTTAAGCGGGATTTTCTCGAAGTTGAAACGCCCATGATGCAGCCGATTCCCGGCGGTGCGGAAGCAACTCCCTTTAAAACCCATCATAATGCCCTGGGGATGGACCTCTACCTGCGTATTGCACCGGAGCTGTATTTAAAGCGTCTGGTTGTCGGTGGATTTGAGAGGGTTTTTGAGATCAACCGCAATTTTCGAAATGAGGGGGTGTCTACCCAGCACAATCCGGAATTCACCATGCTTGAATTCTACCAGGCCTATGCCACCTATACCGATCTGATGGATCTGACCGAGGCGCTGATAACCGGCGTGTCTGAAACACTGACCGGGTCGGCCAAGATCAATTACCAGGGTCAATCCATTGATTTTTCAGATAAGTGGCGCCGCCTGCCGCTTTATGATGCTCTGGTGCAACTGGGAGGCATTGATCCTGATCTGTTGAACGACAAAGATGGACTGCTTGAATTTGCATCCCGCAAAGGAGTAAAGGTGACCAAAACCGGTCAATTGGGCAAAGTCATCACCAAATTATTTGACGCGCTGGTGGAGCCTAAGCTGATCCAGCCCACCTTTATTACCGGGTACCCGGCGGAAGTCTCTCCATTATCGCGACGCAGTGATCAGCAGCCCGATCTGACTGAACGCTTTGAGCTTTTTATTGCCGGCCGAGAAATCGCCAACGGATTTTCAGAGCTCAATGATCCGGTTGACCAGTATGAGCGATTTGCCCAGCAGGTTAAGGGACGGAAGGCCGGCGATGAAGAAGCTCACCGGATGGATGATGATTATATTGAGGCCCTGGATTACGGTATGCCGCCGACTGCCGGTGAAGGCATCGGGATAGACAGGCTGGTCATGCTGCTCACCGATGCGGCCTCCATTAGAGAAGTCATTCTTTTTCCGCATATGAAACCGGCCGGAAACTGATTGAGCATGGCGCATAGGGTAATGGGCATAGGGCTTCTAAGTCGGAATGCGGATGGCGACAAGCCCAGCCGAGTCGAAGTGGGAAAAATTGAGGGTATCGATTGCGGATTCAGGAAGCAATTCTGGCGATTTTTAAAATGACGGAGCGAAGCGACATCAACAAATATTCAATTTGCAATTCCCCGATATAGCGGGATTTACGCTGCGCTGCAACCGGCTTGTCCGTCTAAATATTAAATACTAACAGCATCCAATAACCAATAACCAATAACCAATAACCATTCCATGTCATTCGAAACTTTCGTGGGCCGTCGATATCTTCGGGCCAAGCAAAAGCAGGCATTCATTTCCTTGATCACCATTCTCTCCATTGCCGGAGTGGCGCTGGGAGTGATGGCCTTGATTGTGGTCATTGCGGTGATGACCGGATTCGAGGCGGATTTGAAGACGCGTATATTAGGCGGACAGCCGCAGGTAATGATTATGCGTCACGGGGGTGCGGGATCGTTTACCAAATATCGCGAGATCCTGGCGGAAGTTGAAAAGACGCCGGGCGTTGAGGCGGCCACGCCATTTATTTACGCACAAATCATGCTCAAGTCAAAAAATGGGGCCGCTGGAGCCGTATTGAGAGGAATTGATCCTGAATCGGCCGGCCGGGTCATGAAAACCCTGCAGGATTTGAACCTGCCAAGTTCGACCGAAGCAAAATCATCTCAAAACCCGTCCCCCGGCATTGTGCTGGGCCGTGAATTGGCTAAAAATCTAGCAGTCGTTGAAGGAGATGCCATCTACGTGATATCTCCCCGGGGCATGATATCGCCCATCGGGCATGTTCCGACGATGCGGCAGTTTAAAGTAACCGGCTTTTTTGAGTCCGGTATGTATGAGTATGACCAGACCTTTGCATACATCAATATCCGGGATGCCCAGAAAATTATGCGCCTGGGAGATTCAGTCACCGGACTGGATATTCGGGTCACCGACTTATATGATGCTCGCAATATTGCCCAAAAGATTACCGGCAAACTCGGTTTTCCCTATTGGGCACGGGACTGGATGCAGATGAATCGCAATTTATTTAAAGCGCTAAAACTGGAAAGACGGGTCATGTTCATCATTTTGACCCTCATCGTTCTGGTGGCAGCTTTTAACATCGCCAGTAGTCTCATTATGATGGTTATGGGAAAAACCCGAGATATTGCCATCTTAAAGGCCATGGGAGCCACCGAGCGCAGCGTGAAAAAGATATTTGTTTTAAACGGTATGGTCATCGGAGCCCTTGGCACCCTCATCGGGTTGGGGCTGGGACTCGTCATTTGTACCGTGCTTAAACATTATAATATTCACGAATTGGCGGGTGATATATATTATTTTACAACAAGGTTGCCGGTGAAGCTTGAATTTTTTGACGTCGCTTCAATTATTGCTGCTGCGCTGTTAATTTGTTTTCTCGCCACGCTGTATCCGGCACGCCAGGCAGCTAAATTGAATCCTGTTGAGGCGATCCGCTACGGTTAATAAATGAATTGAATATTGAAGAATGAAAATTGAAGATTTGCGGTAGGCTGTCTGTTTTATTTTCAACGCCTTCTTGGAAGTATTAGAAACCACACTTAAAAAGATTGAATTTCTCATAGGGAAACAATGCATATTGAGAAGCAAGACCGCGAGTCCGGACAATTCGCAAATTTGATAACCGTTCGCAGCTTAAGTAAAAGTTATACCAACGGCGGGACCAGAATCGATGTTTTGACGGACCTCGATTTTGATCTGTCAATCGGTGAATCCGTTGCGATCGTGGGGGCTTCCGGGATTGGTAAATCCACTCTGCTTCATATTGTCGGCACTTTGGATCGGCCGGATAGCGGTGAATTGCTGTTTCAAGGAGATGATGTTTTTTCATATGACGATTTAAAACTGGCCAGGTTTCGCAACAAATCCGTCGGATTTGTTTTTCAATTTCATCATCTCCTGCCCGAATTCAGTGCGGTTGAAAACGCGATGATGCCGGCACTGATCAGCGGCACGAGCAAACAGAAAGCGATTCAGGCGGCCGAGGAGATTCTCGTCAGAGTCGGGCTGAAAGATAGACTGCATTACCGGGTGGGAAAATTGTCCGGCGGGGAACAGCAACGGGTGGCCCTGGCCAGGGCGCTGGTATTAAAACCTGTGATCCTGCTGGCGGATGAACCCACCGGAAATCTGGATAAATCCAACAGCGAGCACGTTCACTCCCTGTTGATGGAGTTAAATCAGGAATTCTCCATGACACTGGTAGTGGTGACCCACAATTCGGAGCTTGCATCTTTCATGTCCCGCCGTGTAACAATTGTTGATGGTAGACTGACACCGGTAGCTGAATCCGTTTGAATTGACGCCAAACATATTGAAACTCCATTTTATGATCAAACGTGCGTGGCTGATATTTTCCTTAATAGCTTGTTTACTGCCTGACGTCGCCTTTGCGCAGCAGACTGTCAGAGTCGTTATATTGCCTTTTAAAATACATGCCCAGGAGGAATTATCGTATTTGCAAAAGCAAATTCCTCAAGCTATCAAAACCCAGCTTGAACAGGAAGGCGCCAAAGTGCTGGTCATCGACCAGGAGTCCCTCGAGTCGCGCAATATGCAGGCTGACAATCTGAAAGATATTCGCGAAATGGGTATTGAAACCGGCACGGACTATGTTGTCTGGGGAAGCCTGACCTGGATCGGTCAGAATTTCAGTCTGGATGCAAAGTTGCTCTCACCGTCCGAAGATGAAAAACCCCAGCTATTTTCAGCTGAAGGTGAAGGTGTCGAAAATCTGCCCGGTACCCTGACTATATTAGTGAACGAACTTGGATTAAAGCTATTTAAACGCGAAAAAATTACTGAAGTCCGGATCAAAGGCAATAATCGCATTGAAGAGGATGCCATCAGAAGGGTGTTAAAGATTAAACCCGGAGACGTATTGAAACCAAAGGATATCAGTGAGGAAACAAAAGCCGTCTATAAAATGGGGTACTTTGACGATATTCGGATTGAAGCCCAAACTGTGCCCCAGGGCAAAATCATAACAGTTGTCGTCACGGAAAAACCAACCGTTCGCAGTATCCTTCTTGACGGAAATACCTGGGTTTATGACGATGATGAGATCAAGGAAGAGATTACCCTCCGTAAGGGATCCATTCTCAACATCAATATCATTCAAAATGACATGCGGCGGATTGAGGAACTGTATAAAGAGAAGAATTTCTACAATGTCAAGGTCAGTTTCAAAGTATATCCCAAGGAAAAGAACCAGGCCGACATTGAATACGTCATCGAAGAGGGCGATAAATTCCAGATAAAAAAGATAACATTCGTCGGCAATACGGCCTTTTCCAGCAGCAAATTGAAACGGATGATGAGTACTTCGGAAAAGGGTTTGCTCTCGTTCATCACCAGTTCAGGTGATCTCAATCAGGAACAATTGATTCAGGACGCCGCCAAGCTGACGGCATTTTATCATAACAACGGTTACGTTCAGGCGCGCGTCGGCGAGCCGGAAGTGATTTTTGAGGAGGATGGAATTGTTATTAACGTGCGGCTTGTCGAGGGGCCACAGTTCAAAGTGGGCACGATTGCCATGGCCGGTGATTTGATTATAGCAGAGGAGCAACTGCTGCAAACGCTCGAGATTGCCGGGGAAGAATATTATAATCGAGACACGTTGCGATTGGATGTGATTGAGCTGACCGACATATATTCGGACGAAGGATATGCCTATGCCGATATTGCCCCGAGGATTGAGGAGGATCCCGAAAAATTAGTTGTTAATATCACGTTTGAGATAAGTAAAGGCAAACAGGTCTATTTTGAAGAGATAGTTATCAGCGGTAATTCGAAAACCCGGGATAAGGTGATCCGGCGCCAGTTGAAAGTTTATGAACAGGAACTATACAGCGGCCGACGCCTGAAACGCAGTGTTAGAAATTTGTATCGGCTTGATTTTTTTGAAGATATAAAGGTCAATACCATAAAAGGCAGTGCTGATGACAAAATGCGACTGCGCATCGATGTCACCGAAAAAAGAACCGGAGCTTTTAGCTTCGGCGCCGGTTACGGCAACATTGAAAATTTATTTTTGACGGCTTCGATTTCCGAAAAAAACCTGTTCGGCCGGGGGCAAATTCTGTCATTGAAAGGACAGCTGGGCACTAAAACCCAGCGGTACACCTTGAGTTTTACCGAGCCATGGTTCTTGGATATCCCGCTGTCGGCCGGCGGTGATATATACAACTGGGCCTACAGTTTCGCCACCTATGATAAAGACAGTGTCGGCGCCAAGCTGCGTTTAGGGTATCCGCTTTTTGACTTTACACGGGGCAACCTGACCTACACCTATGATATTGCTGATATTCACAACGTGGAAGATGATGCCTCGGATTCCATCAAACACGATGCCGGCGAAAACATTAAAAGCAGTATTACAGCTCGAATAAGATATGATTCGAGGGATCAGCTTTTTCATCCCACCGGCGGTTCTACGCATAACCTGTCCTATGAATTCGCCGGCCTGGGCGGCACTGTCGGTTTTAACAAAATCATTGGAGAAACCGGCTGGTATTTTCCCCTGGTATGGCAAACCATCGGCGTGCTGCATGGCAAAGCCGGTTACGTCAGACAGCTTGAGGGCAAAACCTTGCCGGACTATGAAAAATTCTATATGGTGGGTCCCGATGCGTTGCGCGGTTTTGAGCGCGATGACTTAAGCCCGCGGGATAATAACGGCAACGAAATCGGTGGCAACAAATTTATTCAGTTTAACGCCGAGGTCAGATTCCCGCTGGTACCCGCGGCCGGTGTCTACGGCGTGACCTTTTTTGACACGGGGGATATTTACGATGAAGATGAAGACATTGAGCTCGACAATCTGCGCGAAAGTGCCGGACTGGGAGTTCGCTGGCTTTCTCCCATGGGACCGGTTCGATTGGAATATGGCTGGATACTCGATCCCAAACCAACTGACGCCGCTACGGGCAACTGGGAGTTTTCCATGGCCTCGGCTTTCTAAGGGCTCACGAAAAAATAATTTCTCATTTTAGACGCCGATGCTGCCGGCAGAGAAACTCAAGTCACCCCGTGCTGTACACGGCATGTTAGTTGAATCTTAAAAGATATACTCTGATAAATTCGATATGAAAACCATGTTTTTTTGTTGCAAATTCGATGCGTATGAATCATCTATAGGATACATCACCTAAAACCGGATCGGCCTGAAGCGGAGAATTGACTATTGAAATATTCAATTCCAATGCGGTCACAATATTTTGCTTATTCGTTCAGAAAAGGGGGGTACAATGAGAGCTGTCAAATGCACTTTTGCGATTTCGCTGTTAATTATATTTATATTTACCAATTCGCTATTCGCTGCTGATGTTGCCAAGATCGGTGTCATCGATTTACAAAAAATTTTAGAAACCTCCACCGCCGGAAAATCAATCCAGGCTCAACTCAAGAAACAAAAGGAGCAGATGGAGTCTGATTTGAAGCAGAAAGGTTCTGAAATTGAGAAGATCAGCAAGCGGCTCGAACGCGAAGCCATGGTGATGAGCAAGGAAATGCGCGAAGAAAAAGAGCGTGAACAGCGCATCAAGATCAATGATTTTAAATCGCTTCAGAAAAAATACCGATCCGACCTGCAAAAACTTGAAGTTGGATTGATGAATCAGCTGCAAAAAGATATCAAGGAAATTGTCGATGTGATCGGGAAAAAAGCCGGGTATCTTTTAATTATAAATAAATACAGCGTGCTATACTCGCCCGGGTCGATTGATATCACCGGGGACCTGATCAAAAAACTCAACGCCAAGACAGCCAAAAGAAAATAGTAGTAACCCGGACGCGTACGAAATGTGGTGAAGTCTATGAAGGTTTCGATAGCCGAAATTGCCGACCTGGTGCAGGGCCGGGTGGTGGGAGATCCCGATCGAATGATCAACGGGGTCGCCCCCTTTGAACAGGCCGGCGAGCACGATATTACCGTGGCAGGCAATGCCAGGTTTTTAAAAAAGATCAACGATTGCAGCGCTGCAGCGATGATTGTACCAAAGGACATCGAAATCCCGCAGCGCAATCTTGTCCAGGTCGCTAACCCCATGGTGGCCTTTGCCAGAGTGCTGCAACACTTTCATCCACCGGTTCGGCCCCTGGACGGGATCCATCCACGCGCTGAGATCGGCCGGGAATTTAAGTATGGTCAACATATTTCCATTGGTCCGCAGGTGGCCATTGGGCATCATGTTACCCTGGGCGATCAGGTTTGGCTGCATCCGGGTGTTGTCATTGGAGATAAGGTTGCCATCGGAAACGACGTGATCATCCACCCCAATGTCACCATCCAGGAGCGTACGATCATCGGCAACCGGGTAATCATTCATTCCGGTACTGTGGTCGGCTCCGATGGTTTTGGATTTGCACCGGATGGCACAACATATCACAAGATTCCGCATACCGGGATCGTGCAAATTGATGATGATGTTGAAATCGGGACTAATAATGCCATCGATCGGGGTACCTTCGGCAAGACCCATATCCGACAGGGGGTAAAAACAGATAACCTGGTTCACGTCGCGCACAATGTTACGGTGGGAGAGAATACGGTTCTGGTAGCCCAGGTCGGAATTTCGGGCAGTGTTACAATCGGTAAAAACGCCATTTTAGCCGGGCAGGCGGGTATTGCCGGACATCTGACCATTGGTGATCATGTGACGGTCGGTCCCCAGACCGGGGTCGGTAAATCAGTCCCCGATGGGCAGATTGTATCGGCCGGCATACCGGAAATGCCGCACAGACTATGGCTGAGAGTCGTGCGAACAATCCCCAGATTGCCGGATATCAGCAAAAGACTTCGGAGATTGGAAAAAAGATTTAAAGACATCGAAAAAAAATTGGACTAAAAATGGAATCAGATTACGACATCCAGGCTATTATGGAAAAGTTGCCGCACCGCTATCCGTTTCTGCTGGTGGATCGGATCATCAAACTGATACCGGATGACAAGATCGTGGCGTTGAAAAATGTTACCATTAACGAGCCTTTTTTCCAGGGTCACTTCCCGGGCAAGCCGGTCATGCCCGGTGTGCTCATTATTGAAGCGATGGCCCAGGCCGGTGGAATACTTGCCTATGAGACTGCTCCTTCTGAAAAGCGCAACCGGCTTATCTATTTCATGGGGATGGATAAAGTCCGATTTCGCAAAATGGTCCGCCCGGGAGACCAGATCATATTCGAAGCTAAAATTTTAAAATTCCGGTCAAAGGTTGCCAAAATGTCAGGCACTGCGACTGTTGACGATCAATTGGTTGCCGAGGCTGAGCTGATGGCATCTTTTGGAGATACTATATGATACATCCAACTGCAATTGTTGATTCGAAAGCTGAAATTGATACGAATGTTGAAATCGGTCCCTACTCGGTTATCAGTGATAATGTTTCGATCGGATCCGGCACTGTGATTGGTCCCCATGTCATTGTTGACCGCTATGTATCCATCGGTCCGGATTGTCAAATATTTCAATTTGCCTCGGTGGGGGCAGAGCCCCAGGCCGTCAAATTTAAAGGCGAAAAGACGTTTGTAAAAATCGGACGCGGTACGATCGTGCGGGAGTTTACGACCATTAACCGGGGAACTGCATTTGGTACGGGAGTTACCGAAATCGGAGAAGAAAATCTGCTTATGGCATACTGCCATGTTGCCCACGACTGCCAGACCGGCCGTCGAGTAATCCTGGCCAATAACGCGACTCTGGCGGGTCATATTACCATTGGAGATTATGTCACCGTCGGTGGACTGGTGGCCATTCATCAATTTGTCAGAATCGGAGAATACGCCTATGTCGGCGGAAAATCAGGCGTGCCGAAAGACATCCCGCCGTATGTGATTGCAACCGGTGAACGGGCAAAACTTTACGGTCTCAATCGGGTGGGACTCAAGCGTCACGGTTTTCCAGAAACCACCGTCACTGCATTAAAAAAGGTTTACCGAATTTTTTTCCGGATTGGATTAACCCTCAATGAAGCCATCGAAAGATCCCTGGCGGAAGTGGATCATTTACCGGAAGTAATTAATTTCATCAACTTCATCAAATCCTCTGAGCGAGGCATTACCCGCTAATGACCAGGGCAAGGGTGATAAAAATGCATCCCGATTTATATTAGCTCTGTTGCCAGTAGTGCAACAGAAGATATCAGGTTTCAGGTGTCAGGTGTCAGGTGTCAGGATTATGGATTGAAAATACTGACACCTGAACAACGACCCCTGAAACCTTTTTTATTGAGGGACAGTGGCCCTTTATTATTCCCAGGGTCAAAAATTGGAGCATATGCGTTATGGATGAAATTCGGGTAGGAGTGATTGGGGTCGGCTATCTTGGCAAATTCCATGCTGAAAAGTATGCCGCTATGGATAACGTGCGCCTGGTAGGGGTGGCGGATATCGATCAGTCCCGAGCCGAAGATCTTGCTGCCAGACTCGGCAGCCGGGCCTATGCGCACTATCTTGATCTTCTCAGCCATGTTGATGCGGTTAGCATCGTGGTACCGACGGAGTCGCATTTTAGCGTTGGACTTGAATGCTTAAACCACGGAGTGGATGTGCTGATTGAAAAACCCATGACAGCCACCCTTGAACAGGCTGATAAACTAATCGATGTCGCCGAATCAAGGGATCGTATCTTGCAGGTTGGCCACCTGGAGCGTTTTAACCCGGCGGTGCTGGCGCTCAAAGATGTCATTACGAACCCGATGTTTATCGAAGCCCACCGGTTAAGTATTTTTAAAGACCGCTCCACGGATGTCAGTGTCGTGCTGGATTTAATGATCCATGATATCGATATTATCCTGAACATCGTCAAGTCCGAGATTCAGAGCATCCACGCCGCAGGTGTTCCGGTCATCTGTGAACATGCCGATATAGCCAATGTGAGATTACAGTTTGAAAGCGGGTGTGTGGCCAACGTAACGGCCAGTCGGATTTCAACCAAGAATCAGAGAAAAATAAGATTATTCCAGAAGGATGCCTATATTTCGGTGGATTTTACCACGCGCGAAATTACCCTGATTCGTCGCGATGAAAATAATTCCGACAGCCTGGTGCCCGGCACGGATTTTCAGCAGTTATCCTTTACCGAGGCCGATGTGCTGGAAAATGAATTGGCATCCTACATCCAGGCGGTTCGCACTAGAAATGCTCCAGTGGTATCCGGACATGCCGGTCGCAAAGCTCTGGCCGTGGCCCTGGATATCATGGACCAGGTGGCGGCGGCGATTGAAAAATATCTATGAAGTCTACCTCAAATAAATCCTGTGTGGCCATTGTCGCCGGTGAAGCATCCGGCGACCAGCACGGTGCCAAACTGGTCCGGGCCATGCGAAAAAAAAACCCGGAGTTGTTCTTCTGTGGAATCGGCGGTCCTGCTCTCAGGCAGGCCGGTGTGCGTATCGTGCTGGATTCCGCAGAACTGACGGTCGTTGGTATCACTGAGGTGTTATGCAAGATCCCTGGCATCTTGAAAGGGATGGGAATTATTAAAAAGCTTTTAAAAAGCCTCAAACCCGATCTTCTTATCCTTATTGATTTTCCCGACTTTAATCTCCATATTGCTTCCGGAGCCAAAAAACTCGGCATTCCCGTACTATATTATATCAGTCCCCAGATATGGGCCTGGCGGCGAGGCCGGGGCAAGCGCATTGGAAAACTCGTCGATCGCATGGCGGTGATTCTGCCCTTTGAGGAGCAATTTTACCAGGAATTCGATGTGCCGGTGACGTTCGTCGGACACCCCCTGCTGGACGACGCCCTGCCGCCAGTCGGGCAAACTTTGAAAAGTGGAGTTCAGGACCCGCCTGTCATCGGTCTGGTGCCTGGATCCCGTGAGGATGAAATTACCAGGCTGCTTCCGATTATGCTGGATGCCGGCGATATTTTGAAACAAAGGCTAAAAAATGTTACATTTATGGTCTCTCAGGCAGTTTCCATCGACAGCGGCCTCATTCAAAACATCGTCAATAGGCATCCGGTTTGGGAAGAAGTTAACGTGGTTTCAGACGGGGTGGAGGGTGTGTTAGAATATTGTGACGCGATCGTTGCTGCGTCCGGAACGGTGACACTCCAGGCTGCAATTCACGGCACTCCTCTGGTCATAATTTATAAAGTATCCCCGATCAGTGCCTGGCTGGCCAAGATATTGGTCCGGGTGCCAAATGTCGGCCTGGTAAACCTGGTAGCCGGCCGGGAACTTGCACCGGAATTGTTACAGGATGATGCCACCGGTGATAATATCGCCCGGGCGATCCAGAACATGCTGAAAGATGAAGACGAATTAAATCATCTAAGGCGCCGGTTGTTCGCCCTGCGCGATGTGCTCGGAGGAGCCGGAGCCTCGGACAGGGTGGCGGAATTGGCATTGGAGATGATCAAAAAATGATTGAATATTTTCGATTGAATATTGAATATTTAAGGAATTCCATCATTTTAAATAGGTTGGATACCTTAACTTTAGGCATTTCTACTGATTGGTTAAATATATAGCAATGGCAATTTTCAAACTACCCCAACTGACATCCCGGCATAAAGAACTGCTGTCTTATTTATTGGTTAACAAGGGCAAACTGGCCCTGGCCACTTTATGTTCAGCCATCGTGGCAGCCATGACCTCTTTTTCAGCCTGGTTGGTCAAACCGGTGGTGGAAGATATATTTCAATCAAAAGACCTGCAAATGCTGGTACTGATTCCCGTTGCGGTGATTGGTGTTTTTCTCGTCAAAGGGATTGCCGCCTACGGATCATATTACCTGTTAAATTTAATCGGACAAGATATCATCCGCCAATTGAGAAACCGCCTGTACAATCACATGCAGGAAATGCCGCTGGCCTTTTTTCAGCGCGAAAAGACTGGCGACCTCATGTCCCGGATCACCAGCGATGTGGGGGTTATCTCAAGCATGTTCACTTCGGCGATTACCGGTGCCATCAAAGAGTTTTTTTCCGTCATCGGCTTACTGGTCGTCACCTTTTACATGATTCCGAAGCTTGCCGCATACACTTTTTTCATCTTGCCGATTGCCGCCTTTCCCATTTTTCATTTCGGACGAAAAGTCCGGCGCACGCGCCTGGGGGCTCAAAGGGCCATTGCCGATCTGAATGCCTTTTTACATGAGACCCTGCTAGGCATTAAAATTGTAAAAGCCTTTAACATGCAGGAATATGAAAAAAAACGGTTTGCAGCCAAATCCCGCCAGATTTTCAGAAAGGAAATGAAGGAGTCGAAAGTCAGAGCGATGTCTTCGCCTTTTATGGAATTTTTGGGGGGTATCGGGATTGCGTTTGTCATCTGGTACGGTGGTAAGCACGTTATTGCCGGCACCTATTCCTTTGGGGCGTTCATGGCGTTTCTAACGGCGGTGGGCTTGATGTACCAGCCCCTGAGAAAAATAAGCAAAACAAATAATTCCATTCAGCGCGGCCTGGCCGCGGTCGAACGCATCTATGAAATCCTGCAGCAAAAAACAGATATCATTGAAGCGGCCTCAGCGGTCCACATCCAGCCGGGGTCTCATCGCATATCATTTCAAAATGTGTCCTTTAAATATGACACCGACCTAGTGCTGCAAAACATCAATATCAATGTTCAGGCCGGTGAAATTATCGCGTTGGTCGGTATGAGCGGCGGTGGAAAAACTTCGCTGGTAAACCTCATTCCCCGTTTTTATGATGTAACAGAAGGCACCATATTAATCGACGATGTTGATATCCGGAACGCCTCGATCATATCCTTGCGCCAACAGATCGCCGTCGTCACGCAAGAACCTATTTTGTTCAATGATAGCGTGCGCAACAATATCGCCTACGGCTGCCAGGATGCCACCGAACAGGAAATCATTGCAGCGGCCAAGGCTGCCTATGCATATGATTTTATCAAGAGCTTTCGCGAGGGATTCAACACGTCGATCGGAGAGCTTGGCGGACGGCTTTCCGGCGGGCAGAAACAACGTATCTGCATTGCCCGGGCGCTTTTAAAGAACTCACCGATATTAATCCTCGATGAGGCAACGTCATCACTTGATTCTGAATCTGAAACGCTGGTTCAGAAGGCCCTGGGAAATTTAATGCAAGGCCGCACCACCTTTATCATTGCCCACCGGTTATCCACCATCGGGTACGCCCACCGCATCCTGGTAATTGTTGATGGTCGGATTGTCGAGGAAGGGTTGCACGAACAACTGCTCGAGCGCCGGGGCGATTACTATAAACTATACCAGATGCAGTATTCCGATGTCCATCCTTGATCGATATCTAATAAAAGAAATCATAAAGTATTTCGGAATCGTTCAGGTCGCCGCCACGGGGATTTATCTGGTCGTTGATTTTTTCGAGAACATCGACAAATTTCTGGATGCCGGTCTGACGGTTATCCGGATGGTCCAGTTTCTGCAGCTTAAATTACCGCTGATTATAGCCCAGATTACCCCGGTCGGCATCCTACTGGCGGTTCTAATTACCTTTGGTTTGATGAATAAAAATAATGAGATTATTGCCTTGAAAAGCGGCGGTATGAGTATCTATTATTTTATCAGACCCATTCTCGCGGTAGGCCTTTTAGTCGCCATCCTCCTTTTTTTATTGTCTGAGATCGTTGTGCCGCTTACGATCAGCAAGGCCAACGATATCTACCGCATTGAAGTCAAGAAATACACTCAAACCAAAGGTCAAAAAAATATCTGGTTCAAAAGTCATCGCAGCATCGCCTTCATTTCCTATTTTAATCCACGGGAAAAAACCATCTCCGGCATTACACTTAATTATTTTGATTCTCAATTCAAGCTCGAGCGACGAGTCGATGCCGCCCGGGGCGAATTTCAGAAAGATCGCTGGATGTTTAAGGATATTATGGAGCAGATGCTCAATAAAAAAACCGGATCCTACGAAATCCAGTTTTACAATGAGAAGGTTGAAAAAATTGACTTTCTGCCGGAAGATCTCCAACGGGTTGCCAAAAAATCGGAAGAGATGAGCTACAAAGAGCTATTTTCCTACATCCAGGATGTAGAAACCGAAGGTTACGATGCCACCCCTTACCGGGTGGATCTGCACGGTAAATTTGCCCTGCCGGTGGCCTCTCTGATTATTTGCCTGATCGGCACCGGTATTACGGTCGGAAAAATATCCAGTCACGGCTTTGCGGTAAATATCGCTCTAGGAGTTCTTGTGATATTTCTTTTCTGGATAATGCACAGTTTTTGTATGTCTCTTGGGTATGGCGGCATGCTGCCGCCGTTTATTGCAGCCTGGATCTCAAATTTTATTTTTGCCTGCTTTGCCATCTTCAATCTTTTAAATGCGGAATAGGAAACCCTGAACCTGTGAACGCTTCACAGTTTTTCAAACAAAAGGTTGAATCCGTCATGACCGGAGAGGGTAGAGTGCCTCTCATCTCACTGGCCTCGGCGCTTTACACGGTTTCGCTATTCTACGGAGCCGGACAAAAGGTCAGAGAGTTTGCTTATCGGCAACGGATAATACCATCCCACCAACTGCCGTGCAAGGTGATTTGCGTCGGCAACATTTCGGTGGGGGGCACCGGAAAGACGCCGATGACGATGCATGTGGCGCAAGAGATAAAACAGTTCGGGTATCAGGCTGCAATTGTCTGCCGGGGTTACCGGGGCAGAGCTGAAAGCCAGGGCGGTATTGTCAGCGACGGCAAATCAATAAGTATGGGGCCGGAGCAGGCCGGTGACGAACCCTACATGATTGCCCGCCGCCTAAGAGAGATACCGGTTATCATCGGTAAAAATCGATATGCGGCCGGTATGCTGGCGGTAAAAACATTCCAGCCGGATGTGATTGTGCTCGATGACGGCTTTCAGCACTTAAGGCTCAAAAGAGATATTGATCTTGTCCTGTTGGATCACGCAATGCCCTTTGGCAATGCCCACCTGCTGCCCAGGGGTATCTTGAGGGAGCCTATTTCTTCTCTGGCGCGTGGCACAGCCTGTATCCTGACCCGGCACCAGGCCGGCATAGATGAACCCGCGACCGCCTCGATTGAATTGATCAAAAAATATACGCCGCCAAGCCGAGTATTTACCTCGTCACATGAGCCCTATTGCTATGGGGTCAAAAGCGGGGAACAAATCTCGCTTAACAGGTTTATTGACCGGTACTCCCATCAAGAAATCGACGGATTGAAAAAAGAAACGATCTTCGGCTTTTCCGGTATCGCACGCAATGCAGATTTTCAAAATACCGCAACTAACCTCGGTTTCAATACCATTGGCTTTCTGGAGTTTTCAGATCATCATCGCTACTCGGCGCACGATTTAAATTATATTCAGTCGAAAGCCGCGAGTGCGGGTGCCCGCTGCCTGATAACAACGGAAAAGGATCTGGTTCGACTATCTCCCCAAAATCCATTTCCCCTGGAGCTTATCGTCGTTGGCGTAAAGATCTCTTTCGGAGATGATCAACGGGAATTCACATCTTTTTTAAAGAAGCAGCTGTCGCAGTAATTAAACCGCCCGAATAATTTCACAGATTGATTCCAAAATACTCCCCTGATAGCTGAAGCAATTTATTATCTCAATGCACCGGCGGTTTAATTACATAATGCTGCGCATTTTTTTTATTCTAACATTAAAAAGTCTAGCCCTCAGGGATAGGATTCTTGACTTTATAAAGGCTGTCTCGAGTGTGCGTGCAGGCAATATTATTCAGGTAATGCATATATTGGTTAGCATAAAATAAATAACGGTCATTTCAGATCGTTCTGAGAAGCATCTTTGTGTGCCAGAAATCCGAAACAAAAGGAATATAATTATGACAACCAGTATATTTACTTTTCACATACTATCCTTACATTAATTCATCTTACAGCCAATAATATTAAGCGCAGGTAGCAGATGGATTTTTTGTATATTTCTCCCGAGTTTCCTCCCAATTATGTTCATTTCATCGAACATTTGCATTCACTGGGCATTCGCGTCTGGGGAATGGGGGAGGCGGATTTTTATCATATGCCCGAAAGTTTACGGTCGGCCTTGACCTGGTATGTTCGGGCGGATTTAAGTGACGCCGATGCTGTGCAGCATGCTCTGGATGAGCTTCTGATGCAAAAGAGCACTTGCGGGCCAGCGGCAAGTTTTGACCTGGTAGAATCCCACAATGAGCAGTGGCTGACTCTGGAAGGCATGATCAATGAAAAATACGGCATCGATGGTATCAAGAAACAGGATCTGCCGCGGTTGAAGAAAAAATCCAGAATGAAACAGCTGTTCCAAGAAATCGGGTTGCCGGTCGCCAGGGGGGAGCGGATTGCGGATATCAATCAGGCGCTGAAACTGGCCGATACATTGGGGTACCCGCTGATTTTAAAACCGGACGAGGGTGTAGGTGCCGGCGGAATTTACCGGGTTGAAAATAAGAATCAGCTCAAAACACATATGTCCCAAATTGAAGAGGACTATCTTATCGAGGAATTTATTGAAGGCGATATTGTCACCTATGACGGGTTGACCGATTACGACGGCAATGTTGTCTTTGAGAATTCGCTGATATACGGTGATGGTGTTCTCGAATACGTTCTGGGAAAAGACACGTTCTTTTATGTCAGCCGTCACATTCCAACCGAACTGCGTACCGCCGGTCGGAATCTTGTTCCGCTGTTTGACGTTCGTCGCAAATTTTTCCATTTTGAATTTTTTAAAATCGGCGGGACTTATATGCCGATTGAAATTAACTGCCGGCCGCCGGGTGGGGCGATACTGGATATGATGAACTATAGTGTCGATGACGATTTGTATCGTGCTTATGCCGGCATGATAGCCGGAGGCCGGGTGGATATTCAGGCCCAAAAGCAATACTATTGCTGCTATCTGGGACGCAAGGACAAACACTATGCCCATAGTCATAATGAGATCCTTGCCGCCTTCGGGCACAGTCTGGTGGAACATGACTTGAATCCGCCGGTTTTTCAGCAAGCCATGGGAACTGAAAGGTATATTTTTCGGTCTCCGAACGAAGCGGATATTCTTGAGATGGCGGACTACGTGTTGAAAAAGCGATGACCCCGGTGCTGTGAAAGTGCTGCCGACTGATAATGATCGCAAAGTATCATTTTGCATGAGGGAAAATTAAGTTTGTTGCACTCACAAAGGGAATGATGGAATCTTGGAATAATGGAATATTGGATTTAAAGGTATTCTATCGTTTTTCATAAAAAGACTTGTTTCGCTTTCACACCCAATCTTCCAATCTTCCACCGTTCCATTATTCCATATCGCAATGTGAGTCTTGTAATTAATAAATTCATATAACTTCAGTATTCTATACTAATTTGGAGACATTAGGTTAATGAACATTGTTTTTCTATCACCTCATTTTCCACCCCATTACTTCCGGTTTTGCCTGAACCTGAAAGCGGCCGGCGCCAATGTTTTGGGGGTCGGTGAGGAACCATATGATAACTTGTCGCAGGAAGTTCGCTCGGCCCTGACCGAGTATTATCAGGTCGATGATATGCACGACTATGATGCTCTGGTGCGGGCCTGCGGGTTTTTTACCCATCGTTACGGTAAAATAGACCGCCTGGATTCCCTTAATGAATACTGGTTGAGCACCGAAGCAGGGCTGAGGGACGATTTTAATATTTTTGGTGTTCGCGGAACTGAGATTGATTTTATTCGCCGTAAATCCCGCATGAAAGATAAATTCCAAGAGGCCGGAGTCCCGGTTGCCCGCGGGCAGGTCGTGCGGACCATGGATGATGCGCAGGCCCTGATTCGTGAAACCGGTTATCCGGTAATTGCAAAACCTGACGACGGAGTGGGGGCAATTGCTACCTATCGGCTCGAAAGCAATCAAGACCTTGCTGATTTTTTCGAGACCAAATCCGACACCGAATACATCATGGAAGAATTCATATCCGGTACCATTTTTTCTTTTGACGGGCTGGCGGACCGCAACGGCAATCCCGTATTTTACACCGTCCATACCTTCAGTCAGGGCATTATGGAAACCGTTAACGATGCGCGGCATATATACTATTATTCGTTGCGCGATATCCCGACATCGCTCGAGAAGATCGGCTGCGAATGTCTTAAAGCGTTTAAGGTAAAGGAGCGCTTTTTTCATATCGAATTTTTCAAGACGGCGCCTGACAAATATGTTGCTTTGGAAGTGAATATGCGTCCGCCGGGCGGTTATACCACTGATATGTTTAACTTCGCCTGTAACATCGACATTTACCATGCCTGGGCCGAACTTTTGGTTCACAGTCGAACGGAGCTAAATTATACGCGGGACTATCACTGCTGTTATGCCAGCCGCAAATTCAATCGGCGCTATGTGCAGCGCCATGAGGAAATTCTGTCGCGCTTCGGCAAATTTATAGTCCAGATTGAAAGCGTCCCCGGGGTATTCAGCAGCGCCCTGGGTGATATCGGCTACATGTTCAGATCTGAAAGTCTGGCTGAAATCATGGAGATTGTTCAGTTTATTCACCAAACTGAATGAAAGATGAATGGATTCTATTTTTATCTTTAAATAAGACAGGATTTACAGGATTAACTGGATTAAGTAGATTTCCGGTTTCCGGATGAAACCGAAAATACTCAATCCGCTTTCGCGGAAGAAATAACCTCCCCATTTCATGATACTGAATTTGTCTGCTATCAACGTGGAAATTAAACATACCTTAATACGAAATTGAGGTAACAAGCCTTCCGCCGTCAGGCGGATGCAACTTTCACGGTTTCTTCCGGAAACCGTGAAAATATCCTGTCCGTCCTGTTGATCCTGTCCAAAAAAAATATTAAAAAGAGAATCCAATTCTTTTTGAATATTTGGTTTTTGCTATAAACAGTTATTCATGTTGTTGCAGGTAGAGTTTTGCTGCCATAAACTATTAATGATCATTGAACACGGATTGAGAGGACAGTACCATGCAAATTGAAGAACACCAATGGTGGAGCAGCCACCTGAACCGCGATATGGCCCTGAAGGTTTACGGACACTGGGGTAAACCGATACTCGTTTTTCCCTGCTCCCGCGGCCGCTATTTTGATTATGAGGGCATGGGCATGATCGAGGCCATTGCCGGCTTTATCAACGCCGGCAAAATCAAGCTGTTTTGCGTGGACAGTGTCGATGAAGCGTCCTGGTACAATTATGCCGTCTCCCCACCGGATCGCAATGCGCGCCATGAGGCCTACGACCGTTACATCGTCGATGAGGTTATCCCGTTTATCCGCCACCACTGCCAATCACCGCAAGCGCGGGTAATGACCAACGGCTGCAGCATGGGGGCCTATCATGCGGTAAATTTTTTTCTAAAGCATCCGGACGTCTTCGAAGGGACCATTGCCTTAAGTGGTCTCTACCGTCTGGATCGACCCGAATTTCAGCTGTCCGCCGCCGAATTACCCGGAGTCTATTTCAATTCTCCCATCAGCTATTTGGCCGGTATGAATGATTCATGGTACCTGGAACAATACCGCCGGAGCAAGATTATCGTTTGTGTGGGGCAGGGCGCCTGGGAGGATGAAGCCATTGAAGATACCCGCTGCCTGGATTACCTGTTCAGGGAAAAATCCGTCCCGGCCTGGATCGACTACTGGGGCCATGATGTGAACCATGACTGGCCCTGGTGGTATCGGCAGATGAATCATTTCCTAGGACACCTTTATGGTTGATCGGAGACAGATGGCGGAGGGAAATGAAGTCGGACCCGTCGTCGTCCCTGAAGGGTGGGACTATGCCGCGGCAAGGATGCGCAAGGGGGAAGAAAGAAATCTGAGAAGACGTAACGTTATCTAAAGACTGCTGAAATTCGAAAGGTACATTCGCTTTGCTCAGTTTTTTTAAAATTGGCAGAATACCTTATTCGATGTTCGACGCTCATTAGTTTCTTTTTACGATCAAACTGATGGCTTCCGGCCGCCAGCGGCTGGGCTGACACCCGTCACCAGAAACCAGATACCGACCCATCCCCGTAGCCTTATACCTCTCAACAAACCCAATAAACCCAATAAACTCAATCGACTCCGATTTCCAGCATCCAGCATCCAGCATCCAGCATCCAGTATCCAGTATCCAGCATCCAGCATCCAGTATCCAGTATCCAGCATCCAGCATCCAGTATCCAGTATCCAGCATCCAGCATCCAGCATCCA
>Ga0209791_1000162_pt1 | contig 35459 bp, 36 predicted proteins | sample WorMetTyACAVOLI1_FD_187422 | JGI IMG/M metagenome (GOLD analysis project Ga0209791, IMG submission 187422) | Marine gutless worms symbiont microbial communities from Max Planck institute for Marine Microbiology, Germany - Olavius algarvensis... ... | reverse complement strand
CCAGCTGGTATAACCCATATCGATTACATTCGACGCTGAATTATGTCAGCCCGAATGATTATGAAAAACGACTACTCGAAACGAAGCATGCCGCTTAACTGGGGTGTATCAAAAAGTTTGACCACGGCATCCCGAAAATTCCGCAAGCGGCGCCAATAATAACGCGAAGGCTTACTCTGAGACGCATGAAAATTGCGCCATTAGCGATGTTCATCAGTATCACGGTAGAAAACATCAAGGCGACGATCCCCGACGTCAACAATTCTGTCGCCCAGTAAAAGATCAGGTAATTGCTGGAAAACAGGAACAAGCCCTGCAGCGCGATAAATCCATGTTCGCGGGCCGAGTACTTCAGCCTGCGACGGGTCAGCAGGCAAAACAGCAATAGGATTAGCGCCGCCAGGCCAAAACGATACACCAGCGACACTTCGGCGGCGACGACACCGAGCTGAAACTTGATCGCATACCAGGTCGAACCCCAGATTAATACCGATGCCAGATAAAGACTGGCTGAATGGGTGAGCATATTTTACCGTCGGTTCACCAATGCCGCCATCCAGCATTCGCTGAGTAGCTGCAACAGGTTTCGATAGTCGAAAAGAAGCGATTCTTCCATTGACTCGCCGCCGGCGCAATAAGCATCCAGCAATTGCCCGCTTTGCCGATCATCGAAGTCGGCCGCATTGCAAATGGTCGCCAAATCCCAGTAAGGCGAAGCCATGGCCGAAAACTCCCAATCGATTAGCCATAGCCGATCCCGCTGCAGCAACAGGTTTTGCAATACCAGGTCGTTATGCGAGGCGACATAATCAGAATCTCTGTCATGCAACTGCGGAATCAAGTACCGCGCTGCCTGCAAGCGTGGCCGGTATTTTTCCTGCAGCCGCAGTGACAACAGCGAGTAATATCGGGTCAATAGCCGTCCCAGATCTACCCGTCCGCGAAAGCGTTGACCGCTGCGATGCAATATTGAAAGCGGCGTTACTATTCTTTGCAAGGCGCTCGAACCGGTCAGATCGGCCGGCATTAGACTGCGGCTGGCGCTGAGCGTCTGCGTTAGTGTTAAACCCGAATCTTCCCGCCACAGCGGCCTTGGCGCAAGGTCGAGATCGCTGGCGCAGTCCTGGTTGGCCGCTTCGGCAGCGCGGTCTATATAGCGATTGGTCGCGGATCGGGGGACGCGTAAAACCCAATCGCTGCTTCGATTAACCAATCGATAATTGCGATTGGTGTAACCGGGTAGCTGTGAAATCGAGAAGTCGTCGGGCGATTGTTTCTCGAGTATTGGAATCCGTGAAAACAATCGTTTGAAATCAATTTGATTCACATCGAACCCAGATATTCTCGAACTTCCGGTAAAGCCGACTGTTCGAGCAGCTCGGCGGTCGGCTGTAAGGCCGTAATCCGGCCTTTGCAGAGGAATGCGGTACGCTCCGAGGCGATCAGAGCATCACGCGGTTGATGACTGACCAGCAATGCCGCCATCCCGTTTTCCTGCACCAGGTTTTTGACCAGGCTTATCATTTCGGCGCGCTGCGCCGGGCCGAGCGCGGCAAAAGCCTCATCCAGCAGCAATATTTTGCGCCGGCGCACCAGCGCTCGGGCAAGTGCGACGCGCTGTCGTTGGCCGCCCGACAGCGAACCGGGTTTACGCCGCCGCAAATCGCTCAATCCCAGTCGCTCGAGGGCATCGCCGATACTGGCGACCTGTGACGGGGTCAGGCGTAACGCTGGATCGATACCGAGAGCTACGTTGGTATAAAGATCGAGATGTGGGAACAGGTTATGTTGCTGAAATACAATCGATACCGGGCGGCGCGCGGCCGGCAGGGTTTCGATAGCGGCGCCGTCTAATAGTATTTCCCCGGCGGCGGGCATCAGGAATCCCGCGATCAGGCTCAACAGAGTCGATTTACCGGAGCCGCTGGGCCCTATCAGGCTCAGCACTTCCCCGCCTGCGACCTCCAAGTCGAAGTGCATGCCGGGCGATTCCAGACCAGTGTAGTTGAATTCAAGGTCTTTTATTTCAATCATCGATCCTGCCTCCTACCCCACGCTCGAGCAACCAGAACACGCTCAGGCATAGCAGCAACAGGAACAGTGCCGTAACCGTCGCCTGTGGAATCAGATAGGCCCCCAGCTGTTGATAAATCAGCAACGTGAGCGTCGCCGTTTCCGGGGTGCCGAATAATGCAATCACGCCGAGATCGCCCATTGCCAGTGCCGCGACGAGTGCCATAGCCAGTCCAATTGGCCGTCGCAACAGCGGCCACTCCAGATAGCGAAAGCGACTCCAGCCGGTGAGCGCGAGACTCAGACATAGCAAGTGATAGCGGGCGTGATTTTGCCGCAGCGCCGGTCCCAGCGTGCGGATGACAAACGGCATTCCCATGAGCGCATTGACCGCGATCACTATCGGATAAACCCAGCTAAAAACGTCAACATGCGGTGACAACAGTACAAACATGCCGGTGCCGATCACTAGCGGCGGCACGACGTATACCAGCGAACCGGCCAGATCGATTAAGCGGGCGCGACCCGGCTGCCCGGCCAGGCTCGCACTGTAGCGCAAAATAAACCAGCCGGCGCTGACCGACAGCAATGCAGCCGACAAACCGATTAACAGGGTTTTGGCTGCCGAACGCCAGAACAGGGTCCCGGTAAATACTTTTGACAGCGGTCCCGTGAGCGCATCGAGCAGCATCGACAATAGCGGCATGCCGACATAGACGGCGGTCAGCAAAATCAGCGCCAGCTGTAACGGTTTGAATATCCCGGCGTTCGGCGAAGCCGCCCTGTCGAGCGAGATTTCCACTTCGGGCAAGCGCTGCAGTTTCAACGTCAGCCCCGCTACCAACAGGCACAGGCCAAGTTGCAGCAATGCCAACACCACCGCCCTGACCGGATCGAAATCGAAGCGTAAGGATTGATAAATCGCAACTTCCAGAGTAGTGCTCCTGGGTCCGCCGCCGAGCGTCAGCACCACGGCGAAACTGGTCAGGCATAACATGAAAACCAGCAGCATCACCCCGGGCAAGCCCTCGCGCAATACCGGCCATTCGAGGAAACGCCAGCGTTGCCAGGTATTCATGTCGAGCTGTTCGGCAAGCTGCCAATGTCGTTGCGGGATCGCCTGCCAATAGGGCAGCAATAGCCTGACGGCAAGCGGTAAGTTGAAAAAGACATGCGCCAGTAAAATACCGCCAAGCCCGTACAGGGACCGGCCCAACGGGATCCAGCCGTCACTACCATAGACCGAAACCACGCCCATTACCGCGACCACCGCCGGCACCACCAGCGGCAGGGCAAACAGGCGCAACAAAAAACCGCGTAGCGGAAACGATGGCTGCAATGCAAACGCGCGCGCTACCAGGATAGCGGGCAGTACGCTACACAGCGTCGACAGCAGCGCCTGCCATAAGCTGAAGACCAGTACCCGGCGAATATAGGCGCTTTGCCAAAACTGTAAATCGCCGCTTTCGAATCCCGGCATCGCGCCCAGCTGCAGCAAGCCAACCAACGGCGCGACCACGATCACGGCCAGCAGGCCGAGTACCAGGGCCGCCGGAATGGCCTGAGGGTACATTATCGGTTGCCGCTTAGCGCGACATGACTTCCAGCCATTCGTCGATCCATTGCTTACGCATCGAGGCAACCAGCTTATCGTCGAACAACAGCGCCGGGGACGGATCGACCAGCTGTGAAAATTCGGGACGCAAGCTAGCCGCCGGCAGTGCCACCGGGTACATCCAGTTGGTGGTCGGAATGATTGTTTGGAAATCCTCGCTCAGCATGAACTCGAGGAAGTCCCGCGCCAGGGATTGTTGCCGGCTGCTGCGCAGCACACCGGCCACTTCGATTTGCTGGTAGTGGCCTTCGCTAAATTCGGCCGCCGCAAAGCGTCGATCCTGTTCGGCGATGAGGTGATAGGCTGGCGAGGTGGTATAGCTCAATACCATGTCGGCCTCATTCTTGAGAAACAGGCCATAGGCTTCGCTCCAGCCTTTACTGACCGTAACGATACGCTTGGATAGTTTTGCCCAGGCATCGTCGGCCCGGTCACCGTAGATCTTCTTAACCCACAGCAGCAACCCGAGACCCGGCGTCGAGGTACGCGGATCCTGAATCAGAATGCTCGGGCCATTCTCGTCTTCCACCAGCTGCCGTAGACTCACCGGCGGATTGCTGAGACGCTCCTTGTTGTAAACAAAGGCAAAATAGCCGTAGTCGTAGGGCAGAAACATATTATCGGCCCAGGGCTCGGGCAGCGACGAGGTTTCAAGCTTCAAAGCGTGTTCTGCGAATAATCCGGTGGCGCGTGCTTCGGCGGTCAGATTGGTGTCAATGCCGAGTAACATGTCGGCTTTTGTGTTGTTCCCTTCCAGCTTGAGTCGATTGAGCATCGACACGCCGTCTTCCAGTCCCACCAGTTCGAGAATACAGTCGCAACGCGCTTCAAACGCCTTTTTGACCTGAGGACCCGGGCCCCAATCACTGGTAAACGAGTCGTAGGTATAAACCGTCAGGGTAGGCGTGGCCGCCTGGGCGCCAAAGGCCAGGCATAGCGCCAGCGCGGCACCGGGGTAAAAACGCCTAAAAAAAATCATACTGTTCTCCATTTGTCTGGATTCTAAAGAAACGGAGAGATGGGAATAGCATGGAATCGCTCACATCCCTACGCCAGTGCTAACTGGATCAGGTTCATCGGGTTACGCCGAAATGGCGAGTCTCAGCTCGTGCGAGCACCCCGTTGAGGAGCGCTGACTATATTATTACTGCCGGGTTTACGCAAGCCGGGACTCCCGGGGACAGACCTACAGGTCTGTCCCCCTCGGAGCGGCAAGCGTTATTTCCTGTATTTCAGGCCCGGGACCAATTCTTCAAATAGCTTATACTCGGTTTCCGTCATACCGAGCGATTTGTAGGTTTTTTGCGCATTCGTATTATCGCGTTCTACATAGAGTCTGAATCCACATACGGCCGGTTCCTGTTCGGCAAGCTCCTTGACGCGTTCATACAGTTCCCGGTAGAGACCTTGGCGGCGATACGATGGGCGGACGTAAACGCTTTGAATCCACCAAAACATGCCGTTGCGCCAGTCGCTCCATTCGGTGGTAACCATCAGCGACGCCTGGATCCCGTTGTCGAGCTCGACCACCAGGTAAAAACCCATCTGCGGATTTTCGATCATGGCTTTGACGCCGGCGCCGATCACCTCGGGAATCAACTCCATCCCTTCGGTTTCGCGTGCCATGCTGATATTGAATTCTGTCAATTCGGCAGCATCCTGAGACAATGCCTGGCGGATAATCATGAATATAAACCTCTTGCTATTTACGGCGTCCGGCTTTGCGCGCTTCTTTCTTTGCGGCTTTTTCAGCGCGAATGACGTCCACCTGTCGGCTCTCCGCGGCGTAACCCGCAGGTGTTTCTAAACATATAGCCCCAAGTTCGCCGTTACGCAATTCGCTGAGCAACAAGCGCGCCACCTTTTCCAGATCGATGCGCCCACCGGCAACGATACAGCCGCGCTTACGACCGATGGCCTCGAGTAATTCGATCTCGTTCGGCGGCAATGGCTCGATATCATAGCGCTGAACGATAGCCGCAGGATAGTTTTGCAGCAGAAACTCAGCGACAAAACTCCCGACTTCCTGCAAATCGAGCGCCGTGTCGCGGATCGCTCCCGTCGCCGCCAGGCGATATCCGCTGGCCGGGTTTTCGATATTGGGCCAGAGCATGCCCGGCGTATCGATCAGGGTAAATTCCGGCGAAACTTCGATGCGTTGTTGCATGCGGGTAAGCGCGGCCTCGTTGCCCGTTTTTGCGATCGTACGATCCGCCAAGCGATTGATCAGAGTTGACTTACCGACATTGGGAATCCCGGCAATCATGGCGTATATCATCGCCGATCGATTGTCGCGCCGCGGCACCAGTTGACGGCATAACTCGAAAAGCCCGGTGATGGCATTGTCTTTGCTACTGCAGACCAGGGTCCTGACCCGATTTTTCTGCTCCAGGCAGCTAATCCATTGAGCCAGGCGTTGCGGATCGGCCAGGTCGCTTTTATTGAGTAACTTGATGCAGGGTTTGTCGCGCCGCAAGCGCGCCAGCATTGGATTCTCGCTCGACCCTGGCAAGCGCGCATCCAGCACTTCGATGACGAGATCGACTTGCGGCAAGATTTTTTTAAACTCCTTGCTGGCCTTATGCATATGGCCCGGATACCACTGGATCATGTCGACCTCGAAACGGTAAATGCCAATATTCTGGCTACAAATAAAGGCATTGGCGAGTTATTTCGTAAAAGCTTCGACCGGTTCTCAAAATGCAAATAATATCCCGCCGGCGCCCGCTTCAAGTATTCCCAATACCGATAAAATCGTTACACTAGCGCGCATGGCTGAAATCAGGCACCGTGTCGGTATCCAGGGCAGCGCGGCGGAGATTTATCGTTTGCTCACAACCGACGCCGGCTTATCGCAGTGGTGGACCAGCGATACCGAAGGCGCGGGCGGGGTCGGCTCGGTTATCTATTTTCGTTTCGGCGACGATGGCCCCCGCTTCGAAGTCACAGAGCTGGTAACCGACAGGCGGGTACGCTGGCGTCATTACGGTGATATGCCCGGCGCTTGGAAGGGGTCCGAAATACTGTTCGATCTGCAAGCGGAAGAAAAACAGACCATCGTCGCTTTCAGCCACTACAATTGGCCACAGGCGGACGACTTTCTCGCGCACTGCAGCACCAAGTGGGGGATATTCATGATGAGTTTGAAATCCTGTGTCGAAACCGGCACGGGACAGCCTTATCCCGACGACATACATATCGACTTCGATGAATAATGACGCACGATCCAGATAAAATAGTCGCCGAGCTTGAATCCGAGTTTGTCGAACTTTACAAGATTCTCAAATTCGAGGGCCTGACGGAGAGCGGCGGCACGGCCAAACGGGTTATCGAGGATGGCCTGGTAAGCGTTAACGGCGAAGTCGAAACCCGCAAACGCAAAAAGATTCGCGCCGGCGATCAAATAGATTTCATCGATCATCACATCGAGGTTATCGACAAACCGGACGCCTAACCCGGCCCGGCGCAAGCCGGGGATTAGTTGCCGGCGCCTGTCGTTACAGCGGCTTCGGCCCGGGCCGTGCACCCGGCGAGTTTTTAATTTCCCGAATGCTGGGTTAATATAGCGCCCCGTTTCAACCCGGCTCTGGATTTACGCTCCAGGAGGCTCGATGTCTTCACCTATTATTATCGCTGCGCTCTATCGTTTCGTGCAGCTCGACAATTTCGAATCGCTGCGCCAGCCGCTGCTGCAGCTAATGCTCGACAACCAAGTGCGCGGCACGCTGCTACTTGCCGCCGAAGGGATCAACGGCACCGTCGCCGGCAGCAGGCAGGGGATTAGAAAACTGTTGGAGTACCTGCGCCAGGATCAGCGCTTACGCGAATTCGATTGCAAGTTTTCTTATGACGATGCGATGCCTTTTTATCGCACCCGCGTCAAACTGAAACGGGAAATCGTCACCATGGGCATCGCTGGAATATCGCCCGCTAATGCCGGTAGCTATGTCGACCCGGCTGAATGGAACCAGTTGATTAGCGATCCCGCAGTTACTCTGATCGATACGCGCAACGATTACGAATCCGCCATCGGTAGCTTTCAAAATGCGGTCTTCCCCAATACCCAATCATTTCGGGATTTCCCGGCTTACGTCGAACAAAACCTCGATCCGAAGCGACATCGCAAGATCGCCATGTTTTGCACCGGCGGGATTCGCTGCGAAAAGTCTACCGCCTATCTGCGCGAGCAGGGTTTCGACGAGGTCTATCATCTGAAAGGCGGCATATTGAACTATCTCGCACAGGTGCCCGAATCGGACTCATTGTGGCGCGGCGAGTGTTTTGTCTTCGATAATCGCGTCAGTGTCAATCATGCGCTCGAAAAAGGCAGCTACGACCAGTGCCATGCCTGTCGGCTGCCAATTACCGAAGCCGATAAGACCAGCGATACCTACCAGGCTGGCGTCAGTTGTCCCGCTTGTTACGAAAGCAAGAGCGATGATGAAAAGCAGCGTTTTCGCGAGCGCGAAAAACAGGTCCGGCTGGCGCGGGAGCGCGGCGAGCTGCACATCGGTGCGGATGCGGCCGAGCAGGCCAGACAGCGTAAAACCCTGAAGCTGGCCGCACGCGAAGCCCAACGCGGCTAAGCGGCTGCGGGCTAGAGTTTTGTTAACTCTTGAATCTTATTGTCGGCATCTATGGAAACGCTGAATCGCCCGTGAATTCCATTCGCGGTAACAAATCGGCGAAAATTAGCCGCGGGTAGCTGTAGCTTCAGCCCTTCGTCGGATACCACCAGAATATAGCGTGCTCGCCCCTGGTAAATTTCCTGGACCTCGGGCGCCGGCAAAGCCATGGTGAATCGGAAACTGGACATGCTGCTCCTGTTATAGTGCATTTTTTTAACCGGGAGTCGATTCCTGTGAAAACCATTGGTTTGATCGGTGGCATGAGCTGGGAAAGCAGCGTGTTATATTACCGCTTGATCAATTCGACCATCAATCGACGGCTGGGTGGGCTGCATTCGGCCCAGTTATTGATGTACAGCCTGGATTTCGCAGCCATCGAAAAACTGCAGCACGAAGGCGACTGGGACGGCGCGGCAAAATTATCAATCGATGCCGCGCGTCGACTCGAGGCTGGCGGCGCGGACTTCTTTCTGATCGGCGCTATTAACCCGGCGACAATATATTGCGATAATCGGCCGCCTGGCGAGCGCGGGAATTGACGGGGTCATCCTGGGTTGCACCGAAATCGGCATGCTGATCGAACAACGACATACCGAAGTCAGGCTTTACGACAAGACAGCCATTCACGCACAGCAAGCGGTCGCCAGGGTGCTGGAATAATCCGCTTCAAAATACCGGTTTTAGAATTTCGATGGTCAAGTCGGAGGTCGCGTACGCGCTACAGAACAGGACCTGCCCCTGTTTGACTTCAGCGGCGCTGATTGCGGCCGGTACTCCGTTCGGATAAACAATTTCACCGGCGATCACACGGCCCTTGCAGGATCCGCATAACCCGCCGCGGCAGCTGTAGGAAATCAGAATGTCTGCTGCATGCGCCGCGTCGAGGATTGGTTTGTTCTGCGGGCACTCGAAATTTTCGCCGCCCGGCAACACCCTGACCTGGAAGACGAATGCCGAGATAGGGTTAGCTAACGGGTTGGCTGCGCTTGCTGTTAAGCCAGCGGATAATCGGATCCCATTGATCCAGGTCGCGCCGCACCGAATAGGGCGCCAGCTCGAAAATGCCGAGACCGCGCTCCGCCGCGCGCACGTAATTCTGGGTTTCACGCAAAACGCTGATAAACGGCGCCTTGCGGACTTTGCGCAGATAGCTATCCAGTTGGTGATAAATATTATAGGTTTCCCGGCATCGATTGGCGATCAACGCGACCCTGGCTTCTTTACGCGCGATGCGGCCGTTGTCGAGCACCTTCTGGATAAACGGGGTCGCGGCGCGCATGTCGATCGGCGAAGGTAACACTGGAATAATAATGCTTTGTGCGCGGCGTAAAAATCCACTCAGCTCCTTGCCGTGCACCGCTGCCGGGGTGTCATAAACCACATAGTCGGCGCTCCGCGGGGCTCGAAACTGCCCGGCGGAACCGTCGATACCGGAAATCGAACTGCGCCCGCTGGGTCGCGCCGCCAGCCATTCGAGGCTGGAAGCCTGGGGATCGCAATCCACCAGTACGACCTTTTTACCCTGCGAGGCATAGTAGCTTGCGATGCTGGTTGCAACCGTGCTTTTGCCCGACCCACCTTTGGAATTTAACACCATGATCGAACGCATGTTCCCTCCGTTACCTGGGGTGATTATTAGCGGCGATTATCGTCGAATTTTCAAAGGGGTGCAAAACGACGCCTCAATCAAGCCCCAGTTCAGACCAGAGGTCGTCGATTCTATCGACCACTTCGGCCGACATCGAAATCGGCCGGCCCCATTCGCGAGTTGTTTCAGCACCCATTTTATTGGTCGCATCCAGCCCCATCTTGGAGCCCAGGCCGGACACCGGTGACGCAAAATCGAGGTAATCGATCGGCGTATTTTCGACCAGCGTGATATCGCGTGCCGGATCGCTACGCGTCGATATCGCCCAGATCACATCTTCCCAACTGCGCGCATCGATATCGTCGTCTACCACGATGACGATTTTGGTATACATAAACTGCCTTAAAAACGACCAGACTCCCATCATGACGCGCTTGGCATGGCCGGGATACTGTTTTTTTATACTCACGATCGCGACCCGATAGGAACAACCTTCCGCCGGCAGGTAAAAATCCACAATTTCGGGATACTGTTGCTGCAATAGCGGGATAAACACTTCGTTCAACGCGAGACCGAGTATCGACGGTTCATCCGGCGGTCTGCCGGTATAGGTGCTGTGATAGACCGGATTGCTGCGCATGCTCATCGCTTCGACTGTGAAAACCGGAAAACGCTCCACTTCGTTGTAATAGCCGGTATGATCGCCGAATGGGCCTTCGTCGGCTGCGTCGCGCGGATAAATATGACCTTCCAGCACGATTTCGGCGCGCGCCGGAATCACCAGGTCCGATAGCAACGAACGCGTGACTTCGGTTTTCGAGCCTCGCAACAACCCGGCAAAGGCGTATTCCGCTAATGAATCGGGGATCGGCGTAACCGCCGCTAGAATGGTCGCCGGGTCGCAACCCAGTACGACGGATACAGGAAAGGGTTCGTCGCCCTTGCGTTCACACCATTCGCGATAGTCGAGCGCACCGCCGCGGTGCGAAAGCCAGCGCATAATTAACCGGTTACGGCCGATTAACTGTTGTCGATAAATCCCGAGGTTTTGGCGCTTTTTTTCGGGTCTCCGGGTGGTGACCAATCCCCAGGTAATGAGTGGTCCGGCATCTCCCGGCCAGCAGGTCTGGATCGGCAGCATCGATAGATCGACGGCTTCGTCGACATATTTGATTTCCTGGCACTTGGCTTTTTTCACTTCTTTTGGCGCCATATCGAGGATTTTCTTGTAAATTGGAAGCGTTTTAATCGCTTCTCTGAAACCGTCGGGTGGCGCCGGTTGTTTCAAAAATGCCAGCAATTTTCCGATTTCCCGCAACGATGCCGCGGTTTCCTCGCCCAATGCCTGCGCCACGCGTTGCTCGGTGCCAAATAGATTTGCCAAGAGTGGAATTTCACAGTCGCCGGGATGTTCGAACAACAGGGCGGGGCCTCCCGCGCGCAAAACCCGGTCGGAGATTTCGGTTATTTCGAGGTAGGGATCGACGCGTCGGTCAATACGTTTCAGGTCGCCTTTTGTCTCGAGCTGATCGATGAAATCTCGTAGATCCCGGTATTCCATTTACCAGATCTTGATGCCATGAAACTTGGATTTGATGCGGGCTTCGATAATCGCCTTGCTGAACAGATAACTCACCAATACGATGACAAGGATAATCGGCACCAGGATTTCCCAGTATTTCCTGAAGATGTCCATTAAAACAAGCAGGGCGGGCGCGCTATCTTCGTCTTTACGGTCGAGCTCCTGCTGCTTTTCTTCGAGCTCCTGCTCCAGTTCGGCTACCGACTGGTTGGCCTTCTGCTTTTCGGATTCGAGCGCGTCGACTTGCTCAACCAACTTGTCCATATCCTTTTCGTACTGATCGATTACGACTTTGCTATTGCCCAGTTTTTCGATTTCGGCGGCGAGATCGGCTACCTTTTTACGTTCCTCGCGCAATAGTATATTCGACGTGGGGCTGGTTACGAGAAAACCTCGCTTGACCCATCCCGTGGTCCCTTCGGGTGTGGTAACGAAGGCATAAGGCCCTTGAATCTGTTCGATAGCGAGTAAATCTCCGGACTGAAGCAATTTAATAACCTGGCTGCCGGAGTCGGCCTGGGCGTATAGCGACAGGCGTAATTGGTCGGTGACGTACTGTTGATCCTTGTCCGGGTCAACTGCGTCTTGCGCCAACACCGAGGTACAGCTTATTAACAGGGTTAAACCCAGAAAAATTCTATATAACATTCGCTAGCCAATTCCACTATGCCTTAACAATGCGTCGATCTCCGGCTCGCGGCCGCGAAAACAACAAAAAGATTCCATCGCAGGTCGTGAACCCCCTTGTTCGAGAACACATTGCAGAAATCTTTGCCCGGTTTCAGGATTGAAAATCCCTTCTTCTTCAAATGCAGCAAACGCGTCGGCAGATAAGACCTCCGCCCATTTGTAGCTATAATAACCTGCGGCATAACCACCTGCAAAAATATGTGAAAATCCATTCTGAAAGCGATTGATCGAGGGTGTCGCCACTACCGATACTTCGTCCCGAACCTGGCTTAAAATGGACTGGATTTCGGCAGCTGTTGAAACCTCCGCGCTCTGGTGCAAGCGAATATCGAATAGGGTAAATTCTATCTGCCGCAGCATTTGCAGAGCGCTTTGAAAATTTCTCGCGGCCAGCATGCGCTGGTAAAGTTCATCCGGCAGCGGCTCACCGCTCTGATAATGCCGCGCAAACAGCGACAGGGCCTCCCGTTCCCAGCAAAAGTTCTCCATGAACTGGCTCGGCAATTCGACCGCATCCCATTCGACGCCGTTGATGCCGGCGACATCCGGCACATCGATACGGGTCAGCATGTGATGCAGGCCGTGCCCGAACTCGTGGAACAGGGTGATTACCTCATCATGCGTAAACAGCGCCGCTTCATCGCCAATCGGCGGGGTCAGATTACAGGTTAAATAGGCAACCGGTAGCTGAGTTTTACCATCGATCCGATAGCGGTTTACGCATTCATCCATCCAGGCGCCGCCACGCTTATTCTCGCGCGCGTATAAATCCAGAAAAAAGTATCCGATAACCGCGCCCTGATGATCCGCTATCCGGTAAAAGCCGACGGCTTCATCCCAACGTTCTATTTCATTTTCCACCTGCGAAATGCGCACTTGGTAAAGCCGCGCCACAATTTCGAACAATCCGTTGATCACACTATGATCGGCAAAATAGAGTTTAAGGTCTTCATCCGAGATCTGGTAGCGGTGTTGTTTCAATTTCTCGCTGTAGTAGGCGTAATCCCAGGCTTCGAGCTCTCCTTCGAAACCGAGTGATTCGGCAAATACCTGGCGTTCTCTGACTTCATCGATGGCCGTGGCGCGTGAGCGCTGGGCCAGATCGTCGAGAAACTCGACAACCTGTTGCACCGAGGCCGCCATTTTGGTTTCGAGGGAATACGCCGCATAGTCGGAATAACCGAGCAGCTTTGCTTTTTCCTGTCTTTTAGCGACAATTTCTCCCATGATGCCTGCATTATCCCAGATTTTATCCGTTATCCCTTGATCAGAGGCGCGCGTCACATAGGCTTCATAAATCAATTGCCGCAGTTTGCGATTATCGGCATAGGTTATAACCGCGAGATAACAAGGCATGTCGAGAGTGACGCGGTATCCGGCCAATTCTTTGTGCTCGGCCAATTGAGCCAGCATGGCCACCGCATAATCGGGCAATCCCTGCAGTTCAGATTGATCCTGCGTCAGATATTGCCAGGACTGGGTTGAGTCGAGCAGGTTGTTTTCGTATTTTGACTGCAATTCGGATAAGTCTTTTTGCAACTGTTGATAACGAGTGCGCTTTTCGCCCTCGAGTTCGACGCCGCCGAGGCGAAAATGCAGTAGCGCATCGGTAACCGTTTTTTGCTGCGCCGGGCTCAGGTCGGTGAACTCAGCGGCCGATTCGATCGCTCGATAACCGGCATAAAGGGTCTGATTCTGACTGATTTCAGTCGAGTATTCGGCGAGGAGCGGTAGACAGGCGTTGTAGGCATCGCGCAATTCCGGGCTACTCTTGACCGAGTTTAAATGCCTCACCGGAGACCAGGCACGATCCAGTTTATCGTTCATTAACTCAAGCGGTTTGATCAAGTTGTTCCAGTCATGCTTTGGCAAGGCAGCGAGTTGCGAAACCGCGGCGCGATTCTGGCCGATCAAACGTTCGATTGCCGGCTGTATATGCTGTGGCCGAATTTGATTGAATGCCGGCAATTCACCGGGCTCGATTAGCGGATTTTTCAATTCTTCATTCATCGGGTTAAAACCAAGGGCAACTAGTCTACTTAACACATATGAGCCGCCCGAGCGTCAAGCACAAATATATTCAGTTAAATGGGTAAAGGCGGTCGAATTGAAAACATCAGTGTCAACGCCCCGAAAAGCAGGCAGGCTGTGGTTATCGAGGCATAGGCCTTTAGCTTTTTACGCACTACCAACTGATCTTCATCCAATGCGGAGAGTATATACGGAAGACTCTTTTCGGCGGGTTTGGTCAAAACATGGTGCTCGTTTTTTTCGTTTTCGATTTTTGCCAATACCTGTTTTCGGGCCGCGGCGCGGACCGCCTGCCATTCTTTTTTTTGTATTTTTCCATTCCGATCCAAGTCATATTCCTGCAGATAACGGCCGGGTTGCAACTTCCATTGCCTGACCAGGTCTTCGACCTGGTTTGAGATGTATTCATCCGACGGATAACTGTACTGGGTTCGAAACCACCCCAGCGCATAGAGGGGTGTTGCCGGTCGGATCAGACGTTCGCAAAAACGATAACTGCCAAGATTAAGCGATATCAGGCTAGTTTTCCTTGGTGGCTGAGTTCGAGAATCGGTACTGGGACCATACCAGGTCAGCTCCGATTCGGGAATTACGTGAGCGTCATCCGGATCGACGAAACATTCGCCGGTATCGTCTTCCAGCCGAAACAGTTGACTGCTGAATTCGTCCGAAATATTGGTCCAGGTGCTGCGCTTACCGCTGTGTGTTTTTTTATCGATGCTGCAGTGGTACCAGACACATCGACTGCCGCTGAAGGGCGAGTATATCGTATCGTTCTGCATGAATTCAGCGAGGCCTTTCAGTTCCACCTGACCCTGTGCCGCGGATCTGATTTTTGATGTTGCGGTGCCATCCATGAAACGAAAGCGCTTGAAGGTGACAAAGGCGAAATAGATTAGGAAAATCAGGCCGGCTACAAGAATGGTCGATAAAACCAGATACTCGGCCTTAGCCAAGCCCAAAATTTCATATTCAACCCTGGAGAACATGATTGGAACGCCAGATAAAGTTAACTTTCAAACAGTTGCTTTACGCTGACATCGGCAATTTCATGCGCTTCAAACTCGAGCAGGTCGCGATCGCCGAAACCGAACAACCGGGCAACAATAATGTCTGGAAACTGTTCGATGCCGATATTATTGATATTGACCGATTCGTTATAAAATTCGCGCCGATCGGAAATGCTGTTTTCCAAGGTGCTGATGCGACCCTGTAAAAACTGGAAATTTTCATTGGCGCGCAGTTCCGGATAATCCTCGGCCAGTGCAAATATCTTACCCAGGCCCATTCTTAGCGCACCTTCGGCAAGACCGAGGCCAGGCACATCCTGGTTTTGCCTGGCATCAGCGACACGCGAGCGCGCCAACATCACCTTTTCCAGGGTTTCCTGCTCGAACTTCATATATTGCTTGCAGGTTTCGACTAGCTTGGGGATTTCATCGTGCCGCTGTTTCAACAGGACGTCGATATTGGACCAGGCCTTGGATACATTGTGCTTCAAACGCACCAGATGGTTGTACAGACTGATCGCATAGATCGCCAACAGCAGCAGCGCAGCCCAGATAATTATGTTGCCGGTATCCATCCGCTTGCTCCCTATTTCAGTAAATTCGTTACCCCTATATAGAGTTTATTTCAATAAAATCAAGAACTTGTATAAAATAAATCGGGAAGGAGGATACTAATCAATTCGACACGCTTGCCATCGTTGGCAACCATTCTTCCAATAATCCTTTACATCGCGATTCGTTCTTCCTTGTCGCTACAGCCGGTAAGGGTGGCAGGCATGATACCGAAGCCAGTTCCAATCGAAAGTTTCCATCGATTCATCGGATTTTCTGCAGTCGCGTTTTTCATTGCGTTCCTTTGGCGGCTCCTGGCATTCTCGCGAGCGGCAAGTGAGTTGGCGCAAACGCCGTAAAACGGTCAGAATCGGCCACACGCTCAGGCGTGATCTGTGACTACGTTGATAATGGCTTCATGTTCTAGAAGTGCCTTCAACGCAATGATGACCTGGTTGAAGCCCCCTGTAGAATCCAATGCATTCGCGACTATCTCGCCTTCCGAACCGTTGAACCCACTTTCTTCAATGGTCAGATTCGTACCTCCATCGTCCGTCTCCCGGATTCGCCAAAGCACCTTTGTAAAGTGTTCACCGCTCCGCCATTCAATCTGGATTAGGTGAGGCTCCACTAGTTTCTTTACGTTCACTTCAATAGCATAGGCATCTTCTTTTTGGCCGATGTACCAAAAAATCGTCTCGCCTTCTTCCAGTCCATTATCTCTGCGGGTGAACCAGAATTTGCTCATCTTCTCCGCATCGACAAACGCATTAAAAACCTCCTCTGGGGCAGCGCGTACGATTGATTGGGCTTTTGCAGTAATATTATTCATCACACTTTTTATACCACTGTTCGTCTCTTCCCAAAGGCCCCTATTAATCGTATTCTGACAGGTAGACTGGGCGCTAGCGAGAGTCTGCTTTCGGGACTACCTGACGCTGTCTGTCAGATCAGATACCAGCCATCACAGCTAGACTTCTCCAAACGACCCGACCCTGACCTTACGAATTAGGTGCTGCCCAACCTCCGCTGGATCTCCTCGGGATCAACGTCTTCAATGGTCTTGCTCAAGATCCAGAGGTGACCGCTAGAATCAGCGACACGCCCTTCCCGTTTACCCCAGGGTCGATCTTCAATACTGATCACCAATTGCCCGCCATGCTCTTGAAACGCGGACGCCATCTGGTCCGGGTCATGGACGCTCAGGTGGAGTAAACAGGGCGAACCGCCCAGCGACATCGGATCAATGAGCCCCCAGTCAGGCTCGCTCTGCGCAAGGGAAAGAACCGCATTACCGATCGAAAACGCGGCATGAACGACTCGATTTTGATCATCGACAAAGCGCTCAATCACGCTTGCATTCATTGCCTTGCTGTAGAAATCAAGGGCTTCATCGGGCCTTGACACGATTAAACGCGGGTATAGGTCAGTATGGGTAGTCATGTACTCAATTTGACTTCAATTAGACTCGCCTGTCTTGAACTTTTTATCCGTTTCCAGGTGCGCGTGAGCTATTTCTTGACCAATGGTAACGTGATCCGATGGAGACGTTCCTGAGAAATGACGAAACTCTCTGCTCATATGTGCTTGGTCTGAATACTGCAAGTCTGCAGCATGGGCGCTGTTTGGGGTGTGATCAGCAACGCCAGCAAGCGATCCTGAGAACCGTTCGAGGCGCGCAAACAACTTGGGACGGACACCAATCCGACGGTGGAATAGATCGTGCAATCTTCTTTGTGACCATCCCAAGCTGCTTCGAATCGTATTCACACGCCCACCGCTACGAAGCGCGTTTATCCAATCCTCCAGTGCAGCGTCTTCCGCAGGTCGTTCAATCAATCGCTGCAACAGGAATTCCTGGATTGCCTCAAATCTTATTCTCACATCCCCCGTAGACTGGAGATTTTGGCGAAGGATCGTAGCGGGGTCGCCCCATACCTCCACTCCGTTTACCACCGAGTCAGTGAAACGACTCGCTTTGTCGTGCATAAAGGCACTCAGCCCGAGCGGTGTAAATTGGACTCCGCAAATCTCACGTTTCTGTTCGGTATCGATAATGACGGGTTGAGTTAGTATTCCCTGTAGGCTTACTGGTCCGCTTGTCCTTAGAACGACCCCTGGTTGCGACCAATGTGTTAATTGTGGCTGGCGCAAATTGATCAACAATTGACCCTTGCTCGTTGGCAGAACTTTCTCGAAACTGTGCTCACTATCGCTCGAGTAGCACCATATGACTTGCACGTAGCGTTCTAGTTTTTTCGATGATGGCGGTATCGCCTGCTTCATTTGGTTTTTTCGGCTGCTGACCTGATTGCGACCGGTTAAGGCTGGATGGCGGCGATGGCCTCAATCTCAACGAGGAAACTGGCGTCAGCTAGTCCTGAGACGATTTGCACGGTGATGGCTGGTGGCGGAATCGCTTGGTCCCAGAACTCGGCGAACGCTGCGAATCCCGAATTGAGGTGCTCGCGATCGGTCACGAGGATCGTCCACTTGGCGATGTCGGCAGCTGAGCCACCTGCGGCCTCGACAGCGGTCTTTACATTCTCGAGCGCCTTCGTCGTTTGTTCATAAGGACTATCACCCACGACTGCGCCTGACCCGTCGATTCCGTTCTGGCCCCCGATGAATACCAAGGACGCGTCGGCAGGAACCTCGACTGCTTGGGTGAATGCCGGATTTTGGTGGAGGCCGAGCGGATTATGGTGCTTTTGTTTTAACATCGCACCATTTATACTAGTGCTATGGAATTACGTCAAGACTTGCCGGCCGACCTTCGGCGACGTTTCCAGTCGGGTCGGATTTGTCTGGATTTCACCCATACGGGCGGTGAAGGTGAGTACACCCGCTGGGAGCTTCTGCATCGTCCACAGGATGCGTCCCGTTTCCTAAGCTTGATCATCGGAACTGAGTCATTTCGTGTACGCCGCAACGATATGTCTCGAATCATATATCTGAGAGCGGCCATCACGAGCGAAGCCAGGGCCAGGGCTGCAGGAGAAATAGCACCAGCGGAAATGTTGGAAGTGATAAACGAGGCTGCCGCCAACCCTCCGCTGGTTACCCAGCTAGGCAACGACAGCAATGCTCTTTTTTTGTCTGGAACGACGTCACAAGCTTTGTCTACCCTCGCGCGTGACGCAATTGATCTTTTTGCCTCGCCCCATGGCAAACGAATTCGGATCTGCGAAGCGCGCGATTGCGAGTTACTCTTGGTAGATGCGTCGCGTCCAGGGCGCCGCCGCTGGTGCTCGATGGAATGGTGTGGTGATCGTCAGAAGAAGCGGACCGCCAGTCGTCGGGCGCAACGAGGAGATGCGAGATGAATGAGCGGCCCGTTGGCAGAACCAAAGACGTCGGTTGGCAGATTGGGGTTTCGCGGACGATCCTCGTCGACCTTGACACCGCATGGCGTTACCTCACTTCACCGGCGGGGCTTAGCACCTGGCTCGGCGACGGAATCGGGACCCCGCTCGCCAAAGGCCAGAGATACAAGACAGACGACGGCACAACCGGTCAGGTGCGCAGTGTTCGCTTACGAGACCGAATACGCCTGACCTGGCAACCCGCACACCGACCCGACGACGCCACCGTTCAAATCGCCCTCACGCCGACTGCCACCGGATGCACTTTCCGCTTTCATACCGAACGCCTTTACGACGCCGACGAGCGTGAGCGCATGCGCGGGCACTGGCTAAAGGTCGCCAACACGATCGAGTCCGAGCTGACGCAACTAAGTGTGAGTTGACGTTACCGGAGATTCTCATGAGGATCAAACTGCATAGCATATTTGTCGATGATCAACAGAAGGCCGTGAATTTCTACACTGACATTCTGGGCTTTAAGAAAAACCAGGACATCCCAGCTGGGGAGTTTCGCTGGATTACACTCGCATCTCCAGAGGAGGAGATGCAGAGCTTTCGTTAGAACCCAACGTAAACCCCGCCGCTAGAGCGTACCAAGAGGCACTATTCGAACAAGGCATACCCATCACTGGGTTCGAAGTCGATGATGTGGAGTCCGAGTTCCGGAAACTTTCCGGTCTCCATGTCGCATTTACAACGGAGCCAACGAATGCCGGCGACGTGACATTCGCGGTCTTTGTAGATACCTGTGGGAACTTAATCCAGATATATCAGCCCGCGCGCGCCGAAGGCGCTTCTCGAACATGAAGCCGTTATCGACCTAGTCACAGACCACGCCTGAGCATGTGACCTTTGGTAGCTCAGATTTGACCTGACAGACGCTGCCCGATTTGATCGAAAATTGACGCTCACCAATCATCGGTTGCACCGCGCTTCAAATCCGTGCCGTCTTGGCAGCCATGCCAATCTGGGCGCCAGTTCCCGTTGCCTGGTATAGTGGTCGAATAGGTAAGTTCTCTGTGTCTACAGTGCGTTGAAGCCAACGCTGCGCTCGTAATTGCTTGAGCGATTGCGACAAAGCCCGATCGGTAATCGAATCCAACTCGGTCTTGATATCCGTGAAATGCCGAGGTTTTTGACTCACGACTAAAACAGGGATAGTCCAGACCCGCCTGAGCAAATTGCAACCACTCGAATCGGAAACTACCCTTTTGATCCTGTACGCGATTTTGGCAGCTTCTGCGCCTTCTGGTGTCAAACGATACTCGGGTCTCAGCGGATGACCGTGGCCCGGATTTCTTTCTAACAACCGAATATCAACCAGATGGCTCAGACTCTGAGCAAGCGCTGTTCGTCCCGCGCCTGATGCTGAAAGCAACGAAGCCTGCCGCCCCGGTGTTCCCGCATGCATCAGTGCGAGGATATCCAGAGACCAGGCCCGCGACGTTATCTTGACAAGCGTAGGTATGTCCATAAAATATAGTTTATATATTTTATGGTAGGAGGAAAAGGCCCATGCCAATCGTTTCGCTGGACAACACGATTACCATCGCCATTTCTGTACGTGATCGTCATGCAAGCGCCCGTTGGTACCTCGACAAGCTTGGTTTCGAACTTCTTTACCACGCTGATGACGCAGGCTGGAGTGAACTCCAGACCAAAACTGCGGGTGTCACGTTGGGCCTCGGTGAACAGACCGAACCAACCCCCGGAAACGCCGTTCCGGTGTTTGGTGTCCCCGATGTTGTCACCGCAAGGAAAAACCTTGAATTGGCGGGGGTAGATTTTGATGGGGAAACCCAGGTGATCGAGGGCATGGTTAGCACGGCGACATTCTACGACCCCGATAGGAATGCGTTGATGTTGGCACAAGATCTGACAGGATGTCTTCCTTAGGCGTTATACATCGAGGTTACTGACATTGAGCGCGTTGGATTCGATAAAATCGCGGCGCGGCTCGACCTGATCACCCATCAAGGTGGTAAAGACTTCATCCGCGGCGAACGCGTCTTCGATTCGTACTTTGAGCAGACGCCGGTTTTCCGGATCCATGGTAGTTTCCCAAAGCTGGTCCGGGTTCATTTCTCCAAGACCCTTATAGCGTTGAATATTCAGCCCTTTACGCGCTTCACGCATCAGCCAATCATAAACTTCGCTGAATTTGCCAACAGCCTGACTGCGCTCGCCCCGGCTGATTTGCGATTCTACGGTAAATAAATCGCCAACCTGCTCGACAAACTGAGCGATCGGATGGTAATCCGCGCTGTTGAAAAAATCGCTGCTAAGCTTGTTTTGCGAACTGATCCCGTGCAAGCGCTTAACCACAACTAACCCATATTGATTGCTGTCTTCGTCACCTTTAACCGATGCTTTGTAGGACACCGACGCCCCGCTCTTCTCGTTGAGGCGTTCCACGAGTAATTCACCCCATTCCACCATCGCTTTTTCATCAAGCAGCTTGGCTTCGCCCAGCGGCGGCAGATCGACCAGTTCTTCGAGTATTTCAATAGGAATCGATCGCGACAACCGCTCAAATATGGCGCGGATGGTTATGTACTGTCGCGCCAGATTTTCGAGCGCCAGGTCGGAAATCGCAGGGGCGTCCAGGGTTAATGTCAACTGAGCGCCTTCGATCGCAAGCTGCAACAGGTATGCGTTGAGTTCCTTGTCATCTTTGACATATCGCTCCTGTTTGCCTTTTTTAACTTTGTACAGAGGTGGTTGTGCGATATATACATGGCCGCGTTCGACTAGTTCGCGCATTTGTCGGTAGAAAAAGGTCAACAGCAGGGTGCGAATATGGGAGCCGTCGACATCGGCATCGGTCATAATGATGATATGGTGATAACGTAATTTTTCGATATCGAATTCTTCGCGCCCTATGCCACAACCTAGCGCGGTAATCAATGTACCTACTTCCGCCGACTGCAACATCTTGTCAAAACGCGCCTTTTCGACATTTAAGATCTTTCCTTTGAGCGGTAAGATAGCCTGGGTTTTACGATTGCGCCCCTGTTTTGCCGAGCCCCCGGCTGAATCGCCCTCCACCAGATAAATTTCCGATAAGGAAGGATCTTTTTCCTGACAATCAGCCAGCTTGCCGGGTAATCCGGCGATATCGAGCGCACCCTTGCGGCGGGTCATTTCACGCGCCTTGCGCGCCGCTTCCCGCGCCCGCGCCGCCTCCATGATCTTGCCGGTGATCGATCTGGCATCGGCGGGGTTTTCCTCGAGAAAATCTTTCAGATGCTCACCCACCACCGATTCGACGATCCCTTTGATCTCCGACGAGACCAGTTTATCCTTGGTCTGTGACGAAAATTTCGGATCCGGCACCTTGACCGACAATACCGCGGTCAAGCCTTCACGCGCATCGTCTCCGCCCGTGTTCACCTTGTCTTTTTTGACCTGGCTATTGTCCATGTAATTATTCAGGGTACGGGTCAGCGCTGTGCGAAAACCCGACAAGTGCGTGCCGCCATCGCGTTGCGGAATATTGTTGGTAAAACAGAATATATTTTCCTGGTAAGAATCGTTCCACTGCATCGACACTTCGACACCGACGTTATCCTGCTCCATCTTGAGGTCGATGACTTTAGCGTGAATCGGTGTCTTATTTTTGTTCAAATGCTCGACAAAGGCGCGAATTCCACCTTCGTATTCGAATAAATCTTCTTTGTTACTGCGCTCATCCAGCAGGTGAATACGCACCCCGGAGTTTAAAAAGGATAATTCGCGTAGACGCTTGGCGAGAATGTCGTAGTGGAACTCGATGTCGCTGAAAATTTCCCTGCTGGGTAAAAATCGCAGTTCGGTGCCGGTCTGGTCGGTTTCCTTGATTGCTTCGAGGTCACCCTGCGGCTCCCCGAGCTTATACTCTTGTGAATAAATTTGGCCCTGCCGCTTAATTCTGAGCGTTAGCGTTTCGGACAACGCATTGACCACCGAAATCCCGACGCCATGCAGGCCGCCGGAAACCTTATACGAATTATCGTCAAACTTGCCGCCGGCATGCAGCACGGTCAATATGACTTCCGCCGCCGATCGACCCTCTTCTTCATGAATATCGACCGGAATGCCGCGCCCATCGTCTTTAACGGATATCGAGCCATCCGCATGAATAACGACTTCTATCTCCGAACAGTGGCCCGCCAAGGCTTCATCGATCGAATTGTCGGCGGCTTCGAACACCATGTGATGCAAGCCGGTTCCGTCATCGGTATCGCCAATGTACATACCCGGGCGCTTGCGTACAGCATCGAGCCCTTTTAGCACTTGAATGCTAGAAGAATCGTAGTTTGGCATGTATGGGTCTAGCTGAAATTTCGAGGCTTGATTATACCATGTTCCACGTGGAACATTTTAAATTCTTTTGCTTCCAGCGCGCTCGGCACCGCCAGTTCGATGTTGCTGATAAACAGCTGTAAATCCATTTGTATCAGTTGCCGATAGACCAATTCTTGAGCGTCTCGATCGAGCTCCGAATGCAAATCGTCGATTAATAGAATTACCGGGTCAGAGTTCGTGTTGTTAACCAGTTGCAACACCGCCATCAGCAAAACTAAGCACACCCGCTTACTCTGCCCGCGCGATAAAACTTCACCCACTTTCCTCCCCTGGGTTGTCAACTCCAGGTCATCACGATGAATACCTACTCCGGTGAATCCGGCGCGAATATCCCTGTCTCGCCGATCCTCGAGACTCTGTGCCAACGTCTTATCCCGGGGCCAACCCTGTAGATACTCGATTGCCAACGGCACGCCGTTTAGAATTTCAGTAAACTGGTCACGAACAGTAGCCTGCAAACGGTCACTATAACGCTGCCGCATGCGGTTCAATTCGAGCGAGGGTTCGAGCAAGTGCCGATCCCAGTAATCCAGAAGATCGAGATCTCGTTTGGATTTGAGAATATGATTGCGTTGCTTGAGCGCGTGTTGAAATTGATGCCAGAATTCCGCATAGTCAGGTTCCACGTGAAACATGCACCAATCGAGAAACGACCTTCTGTTAGCGGGCGCCCCATCCACCAAAACGAAGCTTTCGGTATTAACTATCTTGATCGGCGCTTTTTTTACCAGTTCCGAACGGCGTTTAATTGCCTTTCCGTCGATCCGGATCTCGAGCTTATCTCGGTAACGCGCCAAGCCCGCCTTGTAGCCTTGAAATCGTCCAAACAGCAAAAACTCGGATTTATCGTGGTTAATGCATTGCTTGAGTTGGTGGGTTCTAAATGACTGCGCCTGGCAAAGTACGAATATCGCTTCAAGCAGACTCGTTTTACCTGACCCATTATCGCCGCTGATGAAATTGTAACGGCGGTCGAAATCAAGCGTCGTACTCTTGAGATTTCTGAAATCTGTCAGGCTTAGCTGCCTGATTGCCATACCCGTCCCTGGTTTTCCTATAACCGCATCGGCATTACGACATAGAGGCTGGAGGCGTCATTGCTATCGCTCATGATGGCACTGCTGTTGGCATCCTTTAACTTGACCTGCACTTTTTCGGAAGTAAGCACATTCAATACATCGATCAGGTAAGTCACGTTGAAGCCGATTTCCATCTCTGCTTCATCGTATTCGACCTGCAGTTCTTCCTCGGCCTCTTCTTGATCCGGGTTGTTCGCCTGGATCGACAAATTACCGTTAGACAGCGTCAAACGAATTCCACGGTATTTTTCGTTCGACAGGATCGCAATACGACTCATCGATTGCTTTAAGGTATCGCGTTCGACTTCCATTATCTTGTTACCGTCTACCGGGATAACCCGTTGATAATCGGGAAATTTCCCGTCGATCAGTTTTGTCGTGAACACCAGGGCGCCGGTTTCTACCCGCAAATGGTTGCGGCTTAAAACACATTTAGCCGGGCTATCGCTGGCATCGAGCAAACGGGACAATTCGAGCACGGCCTTGCGGGGGATAATCAACTGCAGGTCGGTGTCGACGCCGGTTTCAAGCTCGACTTCACTTAACGCCAGACGATGCCCATCGGTGGCAACCAGTTTGATTTTCCCGGAAGTAAGCTCCATCAAAATGCCGTTTAGATAATAACGAACATCTTGCTGTGCCATCGCAAACGCGGTTTTATCGAACAACGCCTTAAACTGGTTTTGCGGTATCGAGAAAGACTGTTGTTCCTCGATCTCGTCCAAACCCGGGAAATCGCGCGCCGGCAATGACGCCAGCGTAAAACGACTACGCGCAGAAGTGAGAGATACCCGATTCTCATCGATGTTGAAATTAATCGATGAACCATCGGGTAGAGCTTTGCATATATCGAGCAACTTGCGTGCCGGGATTGTCGTCTGAAAATCCGAATTACTATCGGCGACAACGCGGGCAACCATTTCGATTTCGAGATCGGTAGCGGTAAGCGACAAGTCACCGCCCGATGACTTAAGAAGGACACTGCCCAATATAGGCAAGGTCTGCCGACGTTCCACCGCACCGATTACTTGCTGCAGCGGACCGAGAAGATCTTCTCTTTTAATAATCGTTTTCATTTATATATCTAATTTACTGTGTTTATTAGTATCTAGCTTAAACTGGGGTAACTGGGATTTTCCTTTACATATCAAAACCATAAGTGGGGTATTATGAATTTAAACCTGTCTGTAGCGTCTTATTAAACTGTGAATAAGTCCGGGATAAAAACCGTGAACTTTTTTATCATACTGCTATCCACAAGATGTTACCCTCTTTTTCATCGCCCGATTAATTGCTTAACATCCGGGCTAGAATTTCATAATCCTCATCGATACGTCGATCCTCGCCGCGTAAGGACTCTACTTTACGACAGGCGTGCAATACCGTTGTGTGATCGCGCCCCCCGAAGGCATTTCCAATTTCGGGCAAGCTGTGTCGAGTCAATGCTTTTGCCAGCGACATCGCTATTTGTCGGGGTCGGGTAATCGATCGGTTACGCCGGCTCGAAAGCAGATCCGCAACCCGTATTTTGTAATACTCGGCCACCAGCTTTTGTATATTATCCATCGTTATCGGTTTGTCCTGTACCGCCAATAGCTCTTTCAGCGCCTGGCGCGCGAAATCCTGGGTAATGGGTTCGCCGGTAAATCGCGCATGCGCACCGACGCGCTTCAGCGCACCTTCGAGTTCGCGAATATTCGATTTGAAACGTTCGGCTATGAAAAATGCGACATCGTCGGGAACCTCGGTATTCGATTGCTCCGCCTTGCTCTTGAGAATCGCTACCCGGGTTTCCAGATCGGGGGGTTTGATATCAACCGCCAGACCCCATCCCAGCCGGGACCGAATTCGATCTTCGAGACCCTCGATTTCCTTGGGGTAACGGTCACAGGTTATGACCATTTGCGCATGCGCCTCATACAGCGAATTGAAGGTGTGAAAAAATTCTTCCTGCGAGCGGCTCTTGTCGGCTAAAAACTGGATATCGTCGATTAGCAAGGCATCGAGGCTGCGATACGAATTTTTGAAATCGTTCATGCGGCTATGCTGCAATGCCTTGACCATATCGGAAACGAAACGCTCGCAATTGACGTATAGGATATTGGCATCCGGTTTTTTTTCGCGGATTTGATTACCGATAGCGTGCATCAGGTGGGTTTTGCCTAGTCCGACACCGCCGTAGATGTACAGCGGATTGTATTCCGAGCCCGGATGGCCGCTGATCTGTATCGAGGCAGCACGCGCCAGCTGATTGGATTTACCTTCAACGAAGTTTTTGAATTTTTGTTTGTCGTTTAGACCGGAGGAACGATAGGCACGCGGCGGCGGCGTTTTTACCTCGGCTTCCGGTTCGAATTCGCGCGCCTGCGAACCGATAGCCAGGCTGACCGAGATGGATTTACTATCATCGATACTGGTGACCAGCTCACGAATACGTTCAAGGAAATGCTTGCGCACCCAATCCATGACAAACCGATTCGGCGCCAGCAGTTTGAGTGTATTCAGCTCCTGCTCGACCTGCAGCGGTAATATCCAGGTATTGAGCTGTTGCTCGCTAATTTCGCCTTCAAGGCAGGAAATACACTGTTGCCAGATTAAGTTCAAAGTTGTTCCGCTTTATATTGCCAACTGCGGTCACGCGCGGATTATATCGCTTTCCCGGGAGCGACGTACCGCGGCGCACGGGAAAAACCGTTTAGAATTAGAGTTATTGCGGCCACAAACTCGCTCTTTGAGCGATTCCCGAGCCTCGGCCGACAGGTGTTAATACTATACTTATCCACAGCCCGAGCAAAGAGGCCGGACTCAAAAAAATGAATCTTTTATACCCACGTTCACCCGGTAACGGAGCGCAGCCCTTTAAAAGCGTAAAATATATCTTCCCAGCTCAATTAGATATTGACGTGGGGGCGCTCTACCAGTACATTGTCGCGCCTTGTTGAAATCGACAACCCGTAAGCCGAGGCGCTTGACATGAAACGTACATATCAGCCCAGTAACCTTAAGCGAGCCAGAACCCACGGCTTTCGCGCGCGCATGCAAACCCGTGGTGGTCGCAGTGTAATCCGCGCACGTCGGGCCAAGGGCAGAGCACGCCTGACACCGTAAGGTGAATGATGGGACCAGTGAGTCTTTTCCGAGACGGCTGAGATTAACCCGCGCATTCGACTTTCAACAGGTATTTAAGAATAATATCCGCCGTAGCGACGCCTGTATTACAATCCTGGTTGCGAAACAAAGGGGAGCGAGTCCACGCCGGGCCAATCCCCGCCTCGGATTTGCGATTGCCAGGAAGCAGGTACCAACAGCGGTAAAACGTAATGCGCTGAAGCGATTGTTTCGCGAAAGCTTTCGCAGGAATCAGCATCGCTTACCGGCACGAGACATGGTAATTATGGTAAGACGCGAAATTCTGGAAGTCGAACCGGCGAAGATTCGAAATGCCCTGGACCAACATTGGAACAGCATCATCAAGCAATGCGAAAAATCCTGATAACAATAATACAAGGCTATAGCTACCTGTTGAGCCCGTTCCTGGGTAATAACTGCCGTTACACGCCTAGTTGTTCGCAGTATGCGCGCGAAGCCATCGAAAAACATGGCGTCGGGCGCGGTCTGTGGCTGTCTTGCAAACGTTTAAGCAGTTGCCACCCCTGGCATGCGGGCGGCTACGATCCGGTGCCGGGCGCCGGCAGGGAGCATAACCATGGATAACTCGCGCCTGTTCCTGTTTGCCGCGCTGGTTTTTGTCGGCATGCTGATGTGGCAGCAATGGCAGGCCGATTACGGTCCCCAGCCGGTGGTCAGCAGCGAAGCGGGGTCAGTCGAGGTTAGTCCGGGTCAGCAATCCGACATAATAACCGACGATTTACCCGACCAGGCCGAGGGCATCAGCGGCAGCGCCGTAGCTACCGGCACGGGCGATGACGGGACCACCGCCACTGCAGCAGCCCAGCAATTGGTGCGGGTCGATACCGATGTCGTACAGGCGCTTATCGATACCCGGGGCGGCGTTTTACGCTCGCTCAAGCTAAAAAAATACCCGACTTCGCTGGAACAGCCCGACGATTGGTTGGAACTGGTGCATAGCGATTCCGATTCGGCACATATTTTACAAAGCGGTTTGCGCGACAAGGAATCGCGGGCGCCGACCCATCACAGTTTTTATCGAGCCGAACGGCTTCAATATCAAATGGCCGACGGACAGGACGAATTGGTCGTGCCGTTACGCTGGAGCCAGGACGGTATCGAAGTCACCAAGAGTTACTACTTCAGGCGTGGCGATTATCTAATCGACGTCGACCATCGGATTGTCAACCAGTCGGAGCAGGATTGGTTGGGCAGCGAGTATCGCCAAATTCAACGCACCCGTCCGCTCGAAACTTCACGCCTGCTCTATACCTACACGGGATCGGTCTACTACAACGAAGTGACCAAGTACGAAAAAGTCGATTTCGACGATATGGAAGACGAGCAGGTCAAGCTCGATTCGAATGGCGGCTGGATTGCGATGATACAGCACTATTTTCTGTCGGCCTGGATTCCAGGACAGGAAGACCAGAACCTGATTTATACCATCGCCAATACCAAGCGTAATCCATCGACCTACACCATCGGCCTGCGCTCGCAAAACCTGTTAGTGCCGAGCGGCGCCGAAGGCGAATTCTCGAGCCAAATGTTTGTCGGACCCAAGATCGTCAAACGCCTCGAGGAAATATCGCCGGGTCTCGACTTGACCGTCGATTACGGCGTGCTGACATTTCTTTCCAAACCGCTGTACTGGTTGCTTGACTGGTACCACGGCTTTGTCGGCAACTGGGGCGTGGCAATCATCTTGCTGACGCTGACGGTTAAAGCGGTATTTTACAAGCTATCGGAAACCAGTTATCGCTCGATGGCGAAAATGCGTAAGGTCAGCCCCCGCTTGAAGACCTTGAAAGAACGTTATGGCGACGATCGGCAAAAGATGAACCAGGCGATGATGGAACTCTACAAAACCGAGAAGATAAACCCGATGGGCGGCTGTTTACCCATCATGGTACAAATTCCGGTGTTCATCGCGCTCTACTGGGCGCTGCTAGAGAGCGTCGATCTGCGCCAGGCGCCGTTTATTTTTTGGATCAAGGATCTGTCGGTAATGGACCCCTTTTTCGTGCTGCCGATCGTGATGGGCGTCAGCATGGTAATCCAACAAAAGCTGAATCCGCCGCCACCGGACCCAATCCAGGCCAAAATCATGATGGCGTTGCCGTTTGTATTCACTTTTTTCTTTGCGTTTTTCCCCGCCGGGCTGGTGTTATACTGGGTCATCAACAACGTGTTGTCGATAGCACAACAGTGGGTTATCACCAAGCGTATCGAGGCGGCGGCCAAGTAACTCCGGTCCGACTTCGACTTCGTCTGCACCATGCCCGCGTATGGCACCATCGCCGCGATTGCTACGCCACCCGGCACCGGTGGTATCGGCATCCTGCGGCTTTCCGGCCCGCGCGCGCGCGCCATCGGCGAAGCCATAAGCGCAGCCAAGATAACACCCGGTAAAATTCAGTTCCGCCGATTCTTCGATGCCGATGGCGCGGTAATCGATCACGGACTTTGCCTGTATTTCCGGCAGCCGCACAGTTTCAGCGGCGAGGACAGTGTCGAATTGCAGGCGCATGGCGGCCCGATAGTGCTGGATATGCTGCTACAAAGGTTGTGTGAACTGGGTGCGCGCTTGGCGCGCGCCGGAGAATTTTCAGAACGCGCCTTTCTCAATGGCAAAATCGATCTGGCCCAGGCCGAAGCAATCGCCGATTTAATCGAAGCCGGCAGCCGTGCCGCCACGCGCGCGGCGATGCGCTCGCTGGAGGGGCGTTTTTCGGAGCAGGTAAAAAATCTCGTCGATGAAGTCATCGATCTCAGGGCTTATATCGAAGCGTCGCTCGATTTTGCCGAGGAAGAGATCGATTTTCTCGAAAATTCGGAAATCGCCCGGCGCTTGAGCGCCTGTATCCAGCATTTGCAGACTTTGCTCGATCAGGCCGAGCATGGCCGCACCCTGCAGGAAGGGCTCACGGTTTCATTGGCTGGCTTACCCAATGCGGGTAAGTCCAGCCTGCTCAATTATCTCGCCGGCTACGAAGCGGCGATAGTGACCGAAATCGAAGGCACGACGCGGGATGTTTTGCGCGAGCACATTTCGCTCAAGGGCATCCCACTCAAGGTTAACGATACCGCCGGTCTGCGCGAGTCGGAAAATCCGGTCGAGCAGGAAGGTATTCGCCGCGCCTGGGACGCGATCGCCAAGGCCGACGTGGTTTTATACCTGGTCGACGCCCAAAAGGGTATGACCGCCGGCGATCGGCGAGTCGTCGAACGCTTGACCGACAGCAATTTGCACGTGGTATACAGCAAAAATGACTTGCTCGCCTCGGAACAGCCCGGGAATACCGACGCGCTCTATATTTCCACCGTCACCGGTGACGGCATGGAAGCGCTGATCGAGCGCATCACCGGCCAGGCTGCCGATTTCAATCGGGATAATGAAACCTTTATGGCCAGACGGCGGCATGTCGACGCTCTGCTGCGCGCACGTGACTGTATCCAGCTGGCCGCGGATAATTTCAGTACCACCCGCTCGGGTGAGCTGATGGCGGAAGATTTGCGGGGCGCGCAGCGTAATTTGAACGAAATAACCGGTGAATTCAGCAGTGACGACCTATTGGGCCGAATTTTCTCCAGCTTTTGCATCGGTAAATAAAACCGCCGGGGTTTACACTGCCTTTGGCGGTCCGACGAACCGGATGTGCGTTAGGACATCGAGGTGGCTCGCCATATAGTGCGCTTTGCGGCGCCAGCAGCAGTAAATCGTCGAGATTAGTGGGCTAGCGCCGCTTTCGATTTATTAGCCGCGAAAATGGGATTGAAACCATTGCCGCAGCGAGTTTTCATCGGCGGTGCGCATTACCAGCAATTCGCGAAACCAGTCCGGGTTTTTAGCAAAAGTCAGTTCACCGCTTTGCGGAAAAACCTTGTCATAAAGGCGCGACAACCAAAATCTCAGGGCGCAGAAGCGCAGCATCAACGGCAGCGCCCGTATTTCCTGGTGATCTAGATGACGCCGTTGCTGGTAGGCGTTCAATACCGCCGCGGCCCGTTCCGGCTCGAAACCGCCTTTTACGTCCAGACACCAGTCGTTCAACACCACCGCAATATCGAGCACCAGGCTGTCGTGGCAGGCGTAGTCGAAATCAATGATGCCGCCGAGCTCATCGTCGAGGAACAGGGCGTTGTCGTGGAACAAATCGGCGTGAATAGCGCCATGCGCTAACGGTCGGTGATTGAATTCCCGGTAATTGGCGATCGTCGACATCAACAATTGCCGATCCGGCAGGCTTAATTCCGCTTCGAGCATATCGCCCGCCGCCAGCAGCCATTCCACGCCGCAGGGATTGGGCCTGAGCTTGATATAGTCCTGGCCGGCAAGATGAAACCCGGCCAGTTCGGCACCAATCTGAGCGCAGTGGCCTTCGTCGGGAGCGGTTTCGACCTTGCCGGGCAGCCGATGGATGATGGCGGCCGGGCGCTGATTCAGGCTCGAGTAAAAATCGCCGCGACGATCCTTGAGCGGCGCCGGGCAGCGCAGCGCTTTGTCGGCCAGGTGTTGCTGTAAGCCGAGCATGTAATCGAGCTCGTCGTCGCTATGGTGTTCGTAAAGCGTCAGCACATAGCTGCCGCGGTCGGTATCGAGATAATAATTGGTATTGGTGATGCCGGCCGAGATCGGGCTGAAATTGCAGGCCTTGCCGAGCTCGTAACGTTTCAGGAAATTTTCTAGTTGTGCAGGTTCGACGGTGGTGAATACAGACATTGGTCAGCCAGTTAGAGTGCAAACTGGCGAAGTCGCCGATGCAGCTGTAATATCACCCGGTCTCGGAGCCAGGCATTTTAGCGCATCTATATGAATCAAGAGAAACAAAAAAAACTGGTGTTGGTCGACGGCAGTTCTTATCTATTCCGCGCCTACCATGGCTTGCCGCAATTGACCAGTCCCAGCGGTCACCCTACCGGGGCGATCTACGGTGTGTTGAATATGTTGCGCAAGCTGCTCAAAGATGAGCAACCCGACCGCGTAGCCGTCGTTTTCGATGCCAAAGGCAAGACTTTCCGTAACGATATATACCCCGAGTACAAGGCCAATCGCCCGCCCATGCCGGATGATCTGCGGGTCCAGATCGAACCCTTACATCAGATTATCGAGGCCCAGGGGTTACCGTTGATTGTTGTCCCGGGTGTGGAGGCCGATGATGTGATCGGCACTATGAGCCAGCAGGCCTCGGAGCAGGGTTATCAGGTTTTGATCTCTACCGGAGACAAGGATATGGCCCAGTTGGTGAACGCCAACGTATCCCTGATCAACACCATGAACAATCACTTCATGGACGAAGCGTCGGTCGTCGAAAAATTTCAGGTGAAGGCCGACCAGATAATCGATTATCTTGCCCTCATGGGAGATAGTTCGGACAATATCCCCGGTGTTCCTAAAGTAGGGCCAAAGACGGCTGCGAAATGGATTGGCGAGTTTGGCAGCTTGCAGGGGGTGATGGAAAACGCAGCTGATTTCAAAGGCAAGATCGGCGAATACCTGCGCGAGTCGCTGGAATTTTTACCGATGTCTTATGAGCTCGCGACTATCAAACTCGATTGCGATACCGGTGTCAGCATCGACCAACTGGAGCAGCGGCAAGGCGATCCCGCGGCGCTTGCCGCATTCTACCGCGAGTTTGGGTTCACCCGCTGGTACGATGAAACGGATAGTGTCGACGCCGCCGGTGAACAGCCGCTTGCGCCGCAGGTCGATGCCGACTACGAATGCGTCCTGGATCAGACAAGTTTTGATCGGTGGCTAAAACGCTTGCGGCAAGCCGACAGTTTCGCTGTCGATACCGAAACTACCAGCATCGATTACATGCAGGCGGAACTGGTCGGTATTTCGTTATGCCTGGAAGCGGGCAAGGCCTGTTACATCCCGCTTACCCATAGCTACGAGGGCGCCCCGGAGCAACTCGATAAATCTGGCGTCCTGGCCGCGCTGAAACCAGTACTAGAAGACCCGGAGATCGGGAAAATCGGTCAGAACATCAAGTACGATGCGCATATTTTTATCGCCGAAGGCATTCGACTGCGCGGTATCGCGCACGACACCATGCTCGAATCCTATGTGCTCAATTCGACCGCCAGCCGGCACAATATGGACGCGCTGGCGAAATACTACCTCGATCGCGACACCATTCATTACCAAGATATTGCCGGCAAGGGCGTCAAACAAAAAACTTTCGATCAGATCGAGCTCGAGCAGGCGAGCGATTACGCCGCCGAGGACGCCGACATTACGCTGCAGCTACATCAGGTACTGGGCGCCGGATTGCGGCAGGACGAAAAACTGCATCGGGTATACCGCGATATCGAAATGCCGCTGGTCGACGTATTGCTCGACGTCGAACAAAACGGCGTGTTGATCGACCCGGATATGCTGGAAAAACAGGGTAGAGAGGTCGACCGGCAACTACAGCAGATCGAGCAGGCGATTTACCAGCTGGCGGGTGAAGTATTCAATCTTAGTTCTCCGAAGCAAATCCAGGAAATACTATTCGAAAAGCTGGAATTACCCGTGTTACGCAAGACACCCAAAGGGCAACCGTCCACCGCCGAAGACGTGCTCGAAGAACTGGCCGCGGATTACGAAATCCCGGCGCTAATTCTCGAGCATCGCAGCCTCAATAAACTCATGTCGACCTACATCGACAAACTGCCGCAGGAAATCAATGCGCGTACCGGGCGGGTACACACTTCTTATCAACAGGCGGTTGCCTCGACCGGCCGATTGTCGTCGACCAGCCCGAACCTGCAGAATATTCCGGTGCGCACGGCCGAAGGCCGGCGCATTCGCGAAGCCTTTGTCGCACCGGCGGGTTGCAAGATCCTGGCGCTCGACTATTCCCAGATCGAACTGCGGATCATGGCGCATCTATCCGCCGATGAAAGTCTGCTCAACGCCTTTGCCCAGGGACTGGATGTGCACCGCGCGACCGCTGCCGAAGTATTCGGCGCCAATCTGGATCAGGTAAACGCCGATCAGCGCCGCGCCGCCAAGGCGATCAATTTCGGCCTGATTTACGGGATGTCCGCCTTCGGTCTCGGCAAGCAGTTGAATATCGGGCGAAACGAAGCCCAGCAGTATGTCGATACCTATTTCGAACGCTATCCCGGAGTCAAGCGCTACATGGAAGAGACCAAGCAGCGCGCACGCGATCAGGGATACGTCGAAACCGTGTTCGGTCGCCGGCTGTACCTGCCCGACATCAAGGCGCGCAATGCCAACGTGCGCCAATACGCCGAGCGCACCGCGATCAATGCGCCGATGCAGGGAACCGCGGCCGATATCATCAAACGCGCGATGATTACGGTACAAGGCTGGATTGCCGAGAACAGCGATGCTTGTAAGATGATCATGCAAGTGCACGACGAGCTGGTGTTCGAAGTCGCCGAGAGCGAAATCGAACGCAGCCGCGACCGGATTGCCGAACTGATGACTGGCGCCGCCGAATTGTCGGTCGGGTTGGAAGTTGATGCGGGGGTCGGCCAAAACTGGAACCAAGCCCACTAAAATCGGCGCCTGGCTGCTGCGCTTGCGATAGTCGCGTTGAAAACACAATAACGGTCATCCCCGCAAATATAGTCATCCCCCAATATAGTCATCCCCGCGCAAGCGCACTGCTGTCCGGAATAAATTAAGTTGGTGTATTTGAAAGTGTTGCAGTGCCCGGGTTTTACGAATAAAACCATAAGCGACAACTTAATTTCAGGACACTGCAACATGTATACAAATACCCGATTTGGCGAACTTTTGAAAGTCCTTCCTAAAAATACTTTCAAACGCTGCGTTGAACAGCATCGGAGCGATAAACATAACAAGGG
>Ga0209791_1000158_pt1 | contig 36430 bp, 27 predicted proteins | sample WorMetTyACAVOLI1_FD_187422 | JGI IMG/M metagenome (GOLD analysis project Ga0209791, IMG submission 187422) | Marine gutless worms symbiont microbial communities from Max Planck institute for Marine Microbiology, Germany - Olavius algarvensis... ... | reverse complement strand
TCACTAACTTATTGAAATATAAACAAATCCGTATTTACCGGGGTCTAGTTAATATCCTCTATATTATCAGTGGGTTAAGTGTGCTCGCAACATAGGGCACGAAGTCCAAAATAAATTATGGCATAAAAATTTATATGATTGCCCTGGCTAATCTGCAAAATAATAATCAATTGAAAATTCGGATAGACGATATGGAATCACAGCTCAGGTTTGTCATTTTTCTGTAGACAGAAAAATTTTTTCTTGACAAAAATATCTCGACTTATTAATGTAGCCACAGGAGTAAATAATTATGGCAGATTCCAATCGGAAAAGACGGAACAAATCGGGTTATACGTCCACTGTGCCCGCTGTGGACCAGGCGGCCAAGGTCCTCATTAGTATGGCAAAAAGCCAGGAAACTGCGCTGAGACTCACAGATATTTTCAGAGAGGTAGACATCCCCGCAAGCAAAGCATTTTCCATTCTTGCCACTCTGGATAAATATGGTTTTATAGAAAAAGACCCCCAAAATAAAACTTATTCACTTGGACTTGGTCTGCTTTTTTTAGCACGTCGAGTCTTAGATCGGCTTGATATAAGAGATATCGTAACCCCCTTTGTGGAAGAACTCTCGAGACAGACGAAAAAAACTGTGTTTTTCGGTTTGTACAATGAAGCGCATGTATTTGTTGTGGCAAAACGCGAGGGGGATCCGTTCATGGACATTTCGATCAGACTCGGTCACAGATTTCACATGACTTTTGGGGCTCTCGGGAAAGCCATCGTTTCCTTCCTATCTGAAAATGAGAGGGAAAAAATATTGTCCAAAAAGAATTTGTACTTTTATGGCGATCCGTCACGAATGGATAAGGATCGATTAATTAAAGAGATAGAACAGTGTCGGAAATGTGGATTTGCAGAGGAAAGGGGCGACATAAGGCCTGGAATTCATGCCGTCAGTGCACCTGTGATGGGACCTGGTGGAGGGGTGATCGGGTGTCTTACGCTAATCGGTACATTCGCTGAATCCTTGGCTGAAAAATATGGTCACAAAGTGGCCGATACCGGTAAAAGAATATCTGACAAATTCACTATCTGAAGCTAACATAGAATTATAGGATTGCTAAATCTCTGCGAAAGGCTAATCAAATGGAGCAAAAAAGATGAGCGCCTATTTTCAAGCTGAAGAATATCACCGCCCCCAAAATCTATCCCAGGCTATTGATATCCTCTCGAAATTTGGAAATAGCGCCAGAGTGATAGCCGGTGGAACTGATGTTTTACCTCGACGAGCCGGTGTGAAGAAATTGGATAACTTCAATCATTTGGTAGACATTTCCAGGCTGGATTTGGATTATCTCAAAAAGGACAGTGGCCACATCTGTATCGGCGCTGCCACCCCGATAAACACCATTGGTTCATCAGATCTTTTTTCATCAGGCCCCCATCAGGCATTGTCGGAGGCGGCCAGCGCACATTCCACTTCGATAATCAGAAACAGGGCCACCGTGGGAGGCAATCTGTGTAATGCATCTGCCTGTGCGGATCTTGCATTAACTTTGCTGGTATTGGATGCCATCCTTGTGGCGGCAGGACCTGACGGGACAAGAGACATCCCGATCGAAAAGTTCTTTAAGGGTGCTAATTATACGGCGCTGGCTACAGATGAGATCTTGTTGGAAATTCGCATCCCGAAATTTTCGCAAAATGCCGGGGCGGCTTTTCAAAAACTCAGACGCCAACAGACTACGATCGATACAGCCATTGTGAATGTGGCTACCCTCGTCACCTGCACAAAGAACAGCTGCGAATCTGCCAGGATAGCGCTCGGATCCGTGGCGCCAATCTCCTTTCGAGCGAAAAAGGCCGAGTCCGTGCTTGCCGGAACAGAACTCAATGATGAAATCATCAAAAAGGCATCCATTGTGGCTGCTCAGGAGTCCAGGCCGATTGATGATGTACGGGCAACTGCCGCTTACCGCAAGAAAATGGTGGCGATATTGGTCCGAAGATCCCTTGAAAACAGTATACGGAGGTGTGGCCAATGAAAAAGGTCGACATCAGGATAAACGTTAACGGCGATTGGTATGAATTGTCGGTGAGCCCGGGTGACAGGCTGATTGACGTCCTCAGGGATCAACTTGACCTGACCGGCGCCAAAGAGGGCTGCGGCGAAGGGGAATGCGGCTCCTGCACCGTAAACCTCAACGGTCAGGCGGTTCTGTCATGCCTGGTACTTGCAGCCCAGGCCGATGGCGGCACCATACTGACGATTGAAGGACTCCAAAAAGGACCCGAGCCTCATCCACTGCAAAAAGCATTTGTCAGCGAATCCGCGATACAATGCGGTTACTGTACACCCGGTATGATCATGGCTGCCAACGCACTGATCAATAATAAAACTGAACTTACCGAGAATTCAATACGAAAACATCTATCTAATAGTCTTTGCCGGTGCACCGGTTACGACAGACCGGTCAAAGCCGTCCTAAAAGCAGCTAAGGATTTGAAGGAGGACATCAATGCCTGAATCTCCTATTGCCGTGGGCAAAGCCCTGCAACGTATTGACAGTGTCGATAAGGTTACCGGGTCAGCCAAATACGCGGCTGATATCAAGCAAGAAAATATGCTGCATGCCAAGCTTCTTCGCAGCCCCCACGCCCATGCCAAAGTAAAACGTATCGACACATCTGCCGCGGAAAAATTAGCCGGTGTCCGTGCTTTTGCCACTATTTTCGATGTTCCCAAAGTAATTGAATACTGGTTTTCTCTGCGAACCGAGGAAAAGAAAAAGCAGATGTTTTTGCGTGACAATTTGGTTCGGTTTATTGGGGACCCCGTGGTGGCAGTCGCGGCCGATGATCAAGCAACGGCTGACAAAGCCCTCTCGTTAATTAAGGTGGAGTACGAACCGTTGAAGGCCCTGCATGATCCTTATACGGCCATGGCAGAAAAAAACATCAAAATACACAGCCGGGGAAATGTCGCCTTTAAAGCTAACAAAGTTTATGGCGACATCCACGAAGGATTCAAAAACGCGGATATTATCATTGATAATACATACCGAACCTCGAAACAGAAGCATGCTGCCCTCGAACCCTTTGGAACCTGCATTGCGCATTACCAATCCAATGGGAAACTGACCGTCCATTCGTCCACCCAGCTGCCTCACTGGAGTCGTCATTACCTGGCCGGGGCGCTGGAACTACCCCTCAACAAAGTCAGGGTCATTAAACCACATACCGGTGGATCTTTTGGGGGGCGGTGCGGTCTCATCCACGGACTTGAAGTGATGTGCAGCTGGCTTTCACGCCAGACGGGTCGACCTGTCCGAATGTCTTTTACTAGAGATGAAGATTTTATGGCGACCGAAAGCCGTCACCCCATGAACATCAAGATGAAGACCGGTGCCACCAGGGATGGCATACTCATAGCCAACGAAGTTGAGATTGTATCAGATGTCGGCGGTTACGGCACCCATTACATCGGAGTTATTGCAGACTGTTTGTCCACCGGCGTCGGATTGTACAAAATTCCAAATTACAGTTTCACAGGTACCGCCGTTTTCACAAATAAATCTCCAGGTGGCGCATTAAGAGGATATGGCAATCCTCAGATGAATTTTGCCCAGGAATCTCAGATAGATATCATTGCCGAAAAACTACGGATGGATCCGTTGGATCTCAGACTCAAAAACTACCGCAAGCTGGGCGAAATTGATCCGGTCCTGGACCAGGAGATCCTCAGTAACGGTTTGCAGGAATGCCTGGAAAAAGGTGCAGCATCATCGGGTTGGAAACAAAAAAGACGACAGCTGCCGATCAAGGGCGCCAAGAAACGGGGTATCGGGCTTTCCATTATGCTGCATGGTACAGGGGCGGGGAAAGCATTGCCCGATCCGGCTGCGGCAACGGTCATGATCAACGCTGACGGTAGTGTCAACCTGGTCACTGCGGCTGCCGACGAGGGCCAGGGCAACCGAACCGTTTTGGCTCAAATTGCGTCTGAGACACTCGGAATTGACTTTGATAAAATTTCCGTTTCCGAGACCGATACGGAGACTACACCGCTGGACTGCGGCACCCATGGCAGCCGACAGGCATACGGCGGCGGACTTGCCGTCAGGGCAGCAGCGACCGAAGCCCGGGAAAAGCTGCTGGCTTACGCAAGCAATAAACTGGGCGTTAATGAAGATCAACTCCGGATCAAAGATGGTGCTATATTCGAAACAACAAATTCGGAGAATATTATTCTGATCAGCGATTTGATGCGGCAAATCCAGATTGAAGACATGAGTGTATGTGAACAGGTGATCGGCTCGGCAACCGGCGTTGCGCCTGCCATGCCCGGTTACTACGGCGCCATCTTTGCGGAAGTTGAAGTGGATATTGAAACCGGCGAAGTCAAGGTCTTAAAGCTGACAAGTGCCTTTGATGTGGGTCGGGCCATCAACCCGGATCTTGTCGAAGGACAAATCACCGGAGGCGCTGTCATGGGGATGGGGTTTGCCCTGACCGAAGATCTGCTGGTTCAAGATGGGCACATATTGAACAGCAGTTTTACCGATTACCGATTGTTAAGGACTTGTGATGCGCCTGAAATCGTTCCGATTATCGTAGAATCGAACGAACCAACCGGCCCCTACGGCGCCAAGGGTATTGGTGAGGGCTGCATGGTAAATGTGGCCTCGGCTCTATCCAATGCAATTTGGCATGCGACAGGGGTGAGGTTGGCTGATTTGCCTATGACACCTGAATCAATTCTTCTGGAATTAGCGAAAGACGAGATGACATAACTGCACACAATTCTCGTTCAGCATCCGGCTACAATTCGAAGTACGAGACTTTAATTTTTCCACCGTACCGCTTACTGCTGCAGAATTTTGAAATTAAATCCTAAATCTACCGTGATATGTATCACCAAGAATATTAGGGGTATTTAAACCGATGCCAAGATCCTTAATTCATACTGTTGTTATCCACAAAGGCGGGCGGCCTCCCTGCTTGAAATCACAGCAGCAATGCCGAGGTTGTTTTGGATGGCGTAAAATGCTCAAAGCAGCTCAAACCGATACTTTCTGGCAGAATTATCCATTCAGATGCTTCCTAACAGGCTTGACTCTGAAAGTCGACGGAAAAATCAAATAGGCAAATGAAAATAATTATTGCGGGCGCATCCGGTAGAATTGGCAAGGAAGTAGACAAAGCATTATCTGTTAGTCATGATATTGTTCGAGTTGGTTTCCGTAGTGGCGACGTACAATGCGATTACACCATTGCAGAATCGGTTCGTGACATGTTTGAAAAGATCGGTGAATTTGATGCATTAATTTCTGTTATTGGTGGAGATAGTGTATTTAAGCCATTTGCGGACTTAGATGATGATGATTACCGGCATGGCTTCGAGCGTAAATTTCTTGGTCAAATAAGCTTTCTGAAAATAGGAGAGCGCTTTGTTAAGGATAATGGCTCTTTTGTATTTACAAGCGGATTTTTGAGCCAATACCCTAATCCTGCAAGCCTTGCAACAGGGCCACTGAATGCCGCCGTAAATACATTTGGCAAAAATACCGCATCTCTGCTGACGCGAGGTATTCGAATAAATGTGGTTAGCCCAGCACCGATTGTTGAACCTGGGCAGGAAAAAAAAGGGCTGGTTACTGCTGCAGAAACTGCCAAATTATATGTCGATGCTGTGGAAGGAAATATTACCGGTCAGGTATTAAGGGCATGGGGTGGCTTACCAATTATATCAGAATACGGTAACAAACAAAATAATTGAAAGAGCGTAATCAACCTAATTTTGAATGGATTGTATTAAAATCCACTCATGATACCAAATAGGGGGAACGATGAATAAAGATTTTGATGCAATCATCATCGGCGCCGGAATCATAGGGTGCAGCACTGCGTTTGAACTCTCTAAAAAAGGGTTGAAAACGCTTAACCTTGACAAATTACCAGCATCCGGCAATGGATCTACATCTAACTCCTGCGCTGTAATCCGGGTGCACTACTCCACGCTGGACGGAACTGCCGTCGCTTATGAGAGCTATCAGTACTGGAATGAATGGGAAAAATATCTCAGTGTAAAAGATCCCCAAGGAATGGCTAAATTTCTCAAGCGTGGGATCATGGTCTTCAAGTCAGAAGCGAATGAAGATCTCAAAAAAGTCCGCAGCAATATGGATGCACTGGGCATCAAATATGAGGACCTGGATGTGGCCGGTATTAAAGAAAAATATCCGCTTCTTGATAATACCAGTTATTTTCCGCCACGCAAACCCGAAGATGATCAATTCGGTATTGCCAACCCAGATCCACTGATCGGAGCGATCTATTATCCTGAAGGGGGTTTTGTTTCCGATCCCATTCTTTCTACTCACAACGTCCAAGTTGCCGCAGAGGCTCACGGCGCAAAATTTCTGTTTAAAAGCAAAGTCGTAGGTATCCTGAATAATGAGGGGCGGGTTCAGGGCGTCCTTCTTGAAGATGGCACGACGGTTCAAGCTCCGGTGGTCGTAAACGCTTCAGGCCCTCATTCTTTCGTAATCAATCGTATGGCTGGTGTAGAAGAAGGTATGAAGATCAAGACCAGGGCACTGCGGCACGAGGTGGTGCATGTCCCTGCACCGGAAGGCTTCGACTATGAAATGCGTGGGTGCCCGAGTTCCGATAGTGATATCGGTGCTTACTGGCGACCGGAAGTAGGCAATCATATCCTTTCTGGCAGTGAAGATCCGGAATGCGATTCCAAGGAATGGATCGAAGATCCCGATGAATTCAACCGCAACTTGACGGATCAGGCCAGAGCGCAGGCATGTAGATTGGCCCTGCGGATACCGGAATTGAGAATCCCCAACCAGATCCAAGGGGTGGTCGACCTGTATGATGTCACCGACGACTGGATTCCCATTTACGATAAATCCGACTTGCCGGGCTTTTATCTGGCCATCGGAACATCAGGGAATCAATATAAAAACGCGCCTGTGGTCGGCAAGATGATGGCAGAGCTGATCACCCAATGTGAAAACGGGAAAGATCACGATCAGGATCCCATCGTTTTTCATCTTGGGAGGATGGACCGCGATATCGATATGAAATTCTATTCCCGCCTGAGGGAAATCAATCAGGAAAGCAGTTTTTCAGTGTTGGGATAAAATGTGTCGGGAGTAGTTTCAACGCCCTGAACCCTAAACAGGGAGATAAAATTATTGCTGCCATTGTGCTTGTTCAATACATTTAGCTAAAAAAGGGAAACGCCCATAATAGTTAAACTCCAACTACTCGACGGCGAACCTGAATTGACGCCCTACAGAAAGAAAGAAAAATAGAAAGAAATATAGGAAATATAGGGACAGGCATTTTATACTTGACGCCGATAGCCATTTAATGTAAAAAGCGTTACGGAACCAAAAAAATGATCACGGGGGATTAATTATGCCCAGAATAGCAAGGATGGTGATTAACGATGGACCGACAGTATATCATGTAATGTCCAGGACAGCGCTTGATGGCTTCCCATTGGGCGATATTGAAAAGGATTTCATGCTGGATCTGATTAAGCGGTATTCTGCGCTGTATTTTGTTGAAATCTTAGGATTTTGCCTTATGGGAAACCACTTCCATATTCTGATGAAAACACTTCCCGAATACAAATTCACAGATCAAGAAATAAAAAAACGCTATGTGGACTTTTATGGGGATAACCGTGTATTCACAGATGGGCTGATCCCATCCTTAAGGGCGAAATTATCAAACCTTTCTGAATTTGTCCGGGAAATAAAAGTCGGCTTTGCCAGGTATTACAACAAACGGCATCATCGTCGAGGTTATTTCTGGGGCGACCGATTCAAAAGTGTCATCGTGGATAAAGGGGAGACCCTGGTTAATTGTTTGGCGTACATAGATCTCAACCCGTTGCGTGCCGGCATCATCTCCCGACCTGAAGAATACCGCTGGAATTCCCTTGGGTATCACGTACAAACCAACAACCGGGATGAATTCCTGTCGACGGATTTCGGATTAAAAGAATTCAATGTTAAAAACAAAAAAGAGCGTATCCGGAGGTATCGCAGATATGTGTATGAAGCCGGTGCAATTAACCGTCCAGACAAAATGCAAGCAAAGGTCATAGATGACAAGGTCGTCGCAAAAGAACGCAAAAAAGACTTTGAAATTAGTCGCATTAGCCGATTCAGATACCGCACACGCTATTTTACGGATTCCGGAATTATTGGATCAAAAGAATTTGTGTCTGAAAATTACCAACGGTTTAAACATCTGTTTTATTCAAAACATGAAAAGAAGCCCAAACCGATCAAAGGCTTGGAGGGGATGTACTCGTTGAAGCGACTGTCTGAAACGATATAAAACCATTTTCTGCGAGGATAGACCTATACGCGATATTACGTTTCGCCCAGGTCGCTTTTCCAAGGTCTTAACTGCCGACCCAGTTCTGGACCTTCAAACCTGGCACTCGTTGAAACTCTCGCTCGTTATTGGTCACAATAGTGAGAGCTGCCGCTTTGGCATGTGCGGCAATCCATAGATCGTTGTTACCGATAGGCTCCCCCGTGGACTCCAATGATGCACGGATAGCCCCATAAGTTATACCGGCACTCTCGGGTATTGGTAAAACAGGAATAAAGGTTTTGAACTCCTCCAGCAACTGCAAAACCTTTTTACGCTGCTGACTTTTCTCGGCACCAAATAGCAGTTCCCCCCACGTAATAACTGATATCGCAGCATCTCCAGCTTTAAGCTTTTGAAAACGCGCTAACACTTCCCTGGGCTTCTGACGCTGAATATAAATACAAATGTTGGTATCCAACAGATATCGAGTGGGCATCACAATCCCTCGCGATGCTGTGGCGGCGTATCCTGGCGACCTTCAGCAAAAAAATCCTCTGGAAGATTGGCCAGCAGCTCAAACGCCCGAGCCAACCCTTTGGCAGGTTCACGAAGCACAATTTCGTCGCCACGGCGGAAAATTTCAAGCTCCTTGCTCTCGACGGAAAATTCTTTGGGCAACCTGACTGCCTGACTATTTCCTGATTTAAAAACCCGAGTCGTTGTCATAGTATACTCCTTTTTGGGGGTCGAGTTTGTAACCCCCCTTTGACAATCGTAGAATACGCTTCTGTTAGTGTATACACGCTTAAGTATATACTTTTTAAACAAATTGTCAACTTATTAATATCGTGAGCCTATAAAATTTGAGCGACCATTTGTATGCAGAATGGGCTCAACCTTTCGCCGAGTTGGTCCGAATCCTGCCAAAGGCGCAAAAAAAGCAGGTCATGGTTATCGTAGAGCCACTACCTGCCTTTATTTCCGGGTACGCCCGATGCACACCGAAATATTATTAGAATTAGACGTGTAATCCCGCTTTGCGGGGGGAGAACCCTTCGACGAGCTCAGGATAAATTCGAGCCCCGCTTGAACTTCGGCGGGATTTCGCTGACGCTCAGCCTGCCGACTTGGTTCGAATTCTGCCGGTATCGTTGAAATAAAAAAGGCCGAGGTACGTTGTCGTACCACGACCTTTTTTAATTTTCTGGTACGCCCGGCAGGATTCGAACCTGCGGCCTACGGATTCGAAGTCCGGCGCTCTATCCAGCTGAGCTACGGGCGCACAAGTTGGAAGGCCATTGCAGATCAAATCAGCTGCAATGGCCTGCATTTTTTATGGGGTGAGTGATGGGACTTGAACCCACGACAACCGAGGCCACAACCCGGTGCTCTACCAACTGAGCTACACCCACCGTAAGCAATTTCGGATTTTAGATTTCGGATTCCAAGCGGAAATGGAAGGGATATTATTCCATTCGCATCCGTGTATCCTACCGAATCTTGCTAAATAGCAGATTGAGTCTTTTATATCAAGTGGAAAAAAACTAAATGTTGACGGTTTAATCCAACTAATATAATCATTTCTGATTGCTTCGCATTTTATGATTTGCCTAATATGTTAGATGCTTTATCGTATTTTTTAAGGCCAAAGCACCAATTACTAAATTAAAAACACGTCTCAATTAAAGACCATAATAAAACTATCAGACTTAATGGGGTAATATATTGAATCAATTTCAAATGTTTGTCATCAGAGCGGTACTTGGCCTTGTTGTTGCTGTTGTCATTACCCGAATGTTTACGGGGCGGATCTATATCCCGTACATTGCGGGACTGGCGATTATTCTGGTGGGTCTGGCATACTTCTCGGAATATTTGCGGCAACGCCGAGATAAATAAATCTCTCGCAAAGACGCTAAGGCGCTAGGATTCTCAAGATAATATTATGAATTTCTTTCGCGTACCAGGCGCCTTCGATTGATATTAATATTATGCTTTTTTCATTCAATCATAACAAAGATAGAATTTCGAAGGCAATTATGATACGCCATCGGAAAAAATAGGAGTTTAGGATCAGTGAAACAGATCATTCTCGGAACGGCGGGACACATTGATCACGGTAAAACCAGCCTGATAAAGGCGGTCACCGGCATTGATACGGACCGGCTCAAAGAAGAAAAGGAGCGCGGTATCACCATTGAGCTGGGGTTTGCATCCCTGGATTTGCCAAGCGGGGAGCATCTTGGCATCGTCGATGTTCCCGGCCATGAAAAATTTGTCAAAAACATGGTGGCCGGCGCCACCGGCATCGACATCGTGGCCATGGTCATCGCGGCCGATGAGGGTGTCATGCCCCAGACCCGGGAGCACATGGAAATATGTACTCTGCTGGGGGTCCAGCACGGGCTGATCGCCATGACGAAAACGGATATGGTAGATGAGGAGTGGCTGGAGCTGGCCCTGGAAGATATCCGTGAATTCAGTCAAGGCACATTTTTAGAAGACGCGCCTATCCTGCCGGTATCTTCGATGACCGGCCAGGGTATTCCCGAGTTGATCAGTGCCCTTGATGAAATTGCCGGACAAATTCCCCAGCGCCGCCCGTCCAATTTGTTCCGTTTGCCGATTGATCGAGTTTTTACCATGAAAGGATTTGGTACCGTGATTACCGGATCTCTGGTTTCGGGCAAAATAGAAGTGGGCGAGACCATCATGATATACCCTTCGGGAATCACGTCCAAGGTCAGGGGCATCCAGGTTCACAATCAAAGTGCCAATGAAGCTGACGCCGGGATGCGTACAGCCATCAATTTCCAGGGACTCGACAAGGCGGCAGTCAATCGCGGTGAAGTATTGTCTACTCCCAAGGCGCTGGTGAATAGCTACATGGTGGATGTCTCATTTCATTATCTGACCAGCAATCAAAAACCGCTAAAGAACCGCACCCTGGTGCGATTTCACACCGGCACCAGCGAGGTGATGGGCTATCTGATACTGCTTGAGCAGGAGGAGCTTCCGCCCGGGCAAACAGTCGTGGCTCAGCTGCGCCTCGACTCACCGGTGGCAATCGTCAAAGACGATCGGTTTGTTGTCCGCAGCTATTCGCCGGTGCGGACGATCGGCGGCGGCTATGTATTAAATCCGGCCCCCCAGAAGCATAAGCGTTTGAAACCGGAAATCATTCAGGGACTGCAGGACCTGACCAACAATGATCCCGCTGTAATTATCTCTTATCACATTGAACAGGCGGGATATCGCGGGGTTTCCTTTTCTCATCTGAAGATCATGACCAACCTGCCCGACAAACAGCTTGATACCCAACTGCAGCATCTGTTGTCCCAAAAAACAATCCTTCAAACAGACAAGGAAAATCGAATATTCATCCATCAATTTACCTTTGACACGTTAAAACAAAAATTCACCGAACACCTGACGGACTACCACAGCACCAATCCCCTCAAAGCAGGGATGCCCAAAGAAGAGCTAAAATCCAAATTCCCACTGCTAACCGACTCCAAGCTGTTCAATCAGGTTCTCAACCAGATGATTAAGGGCCAGCAAATCGTCCAAGAGGAAAACACCGTACGGCTGGAGAATCACCGAGTCTTTTTGGGTCAGGATCAGGCAGATATACGCCTTAAAATTATAAAAACCTATCAAAACGGTGGACTGCAGCCGCCATATTTTCGCGACGTCACCAAGGAGTTGGATGCGGACCCCAAACACGTCCAGGATGTGCTGATGCTGCTGGTAGAAGAAGGTCAAATCATCAAAACCAAAGACGATCTTTTTTTTGATACCGGGGCTGTCGAGAATTTAAAAACGAGGCTGGTTGAATTCCTTAAATCCAATGGTGAGATTACCACGCCCCAGTTTAAAGAGATGACCGGTGTTTCCCGCAAATTTGTCATTCCCTTGATCGAATATTTTGATGCGAAAAATGTAACGCTGCGGGTGGGGGACAGTCGGAAGCTGCGCAAAGGCTAAAAAAAAGTCGGAAGTTGGAAAGATAAAGCATAGGGCACAGCGCATGGTGCATAGAGCGGAGCGCAGAGGGCATGACGCGGTAATTGGTTTCAAGTCTCAAGAGGGTGAGGTTCGGGGTTGGAACGAATAGCGTCTGGTAGCATGGTGTATGGAGCAAAGGGAGTTTAATTCGGAAGTCGGAATGGGGAATGCGGAGTGAGGGAAAATAGAATGTTTTATTCGTTCTATAAATTCCGATGAAATGCGCTGCGCTGATACTATTTATATTTCATGGTATTTGATAGGTTTTAATTCATTAACAGCAGACCGGACTTCGCTTTAAGCTACGATGCAGCAAACACACACGGACTACAATCTCTTTTTGCCCTAAGCCTTTCGCCTTGAGCCGACCCTTCAGGGCCAATCCTGACTGGTAAACTCCGCCGTGATACTGTCAAGCATGACCATTCCTTTTGTGGTTAGGGCACAGTGGGTTTTGGTAACTTTTAATAGTTTATTTCTTTTATATTCTTCAATAGTCTCGCGGAAAGTCTTAGAAAAATCTATTTCAAACCTGCGCTCGAAATCGGCGAGATCAATGCCATGCGTGGTTCTGAATCCAAGATAAATGGCCTCCATGATTATCTGTTCGCGGGTAAGCTTTTCTTTTTCTGCTATCGGTAACTTACCGTGCCGGATATCCTGTAAATATTTTTCGATACTGTGGTGGTTCCAATGACGCTCAGGTTCCGGGTATGAGTGGGCCGAGGGACCGAGGCCGATGTATGGTGCATGGGACCAGTATTTACTGTTATGCCGGGATACCCAGGGCTCACTGTCATATTCAGCCTGGCGGGCAAAGTTGGATACCTCGTAGTGGAGATAACCGTGATTTGTCAGATGATCGACGGTGGTTTTAAACAATTTACGGAGATTTTCATCGGTCGGCAGACGAATTCGTCCGGCCATCAATTCCCTGTCCAGCGGTGTGCCGGATTCGCGGGTCAATATGTAGCAGGAAAGGTGCTCGGGATTAAATTGAACCGCCTGATCCAAATCATACAGCCAGCAGCTTTCATCCTGCTCCGGCAGCCCGTATATTAGATCCAGCCCAATGTTATCAAAACCAGCCTGTCGCGCCCAATCTATCGATGAAAGGGCCTCCTCTCTAGAATGTATCCGGCCAAGAAATAAAAGATTTTCTTCCTGAAACGATTGAATACCGATGTTCAGACGGTTGACGCCGGATTGGTGATACCGACGGAAATCTTCAAGGGAAACGGTTGCCGGATTCACCTCAACTGTAACTTCCGCCTCGGGTCGGATGTCAAAATGTATAAAGGCTGCGGCAATGATGTGCTCGATGGCTGCAGCACCCAGCACCGACGGTGTTCCACCGCCGATATAAAGTGTATCGAATGTGAGCGTCGTGCGACCGGCCATTCCCATTTCACGCTCAAGGGCAGCTAAAAATGGGCCCGTATTCGTGAGGTCGGTAATGGAGTAAAAGTCACAATAAAGGCACTTTTCCGCGCAGAATGGAATATGGATGTATAGACCAGCTAATTGCGATCGATTTGGATTCATTGCTAAAACTTAGATCAGATATCTGAATTTAAAAAATTCACCGCAGGCGCAAAGAGCGCAGAGAAGATCATATTTTTAGCTTTCCGTTGAGATGACGGAAAGCTAAAATCATCAGCCCTATCGGGCACGAAGATAAATTCTTATGTGATTACCAAACTGATTCATAAAAAGGGATAGCCAACAGTTTGCTCATATGAATAATAAGGCGAAATTGTTTTAAAATATTTATGATTACTTCAGTTTCCTTTCAGAAATGAGGGATTTTTCTGATGTGCAAGGCCGCACAAGGTTTTGCGAGGAGGCGTACTCGTAGTACGTCGACGACGCAAATCCGCGGAGAACGCAGCAGATCTGGAAAATAACCATTTCTGAAAGGAAACTATTTCCAGCCCGCTATTAGGTGAAGATGCAGATGAAAAATTACCTGCCCCCCGCCCCTCTCGACATTAATAAACAGACGGTAACCGGATTCGGCGACACCGCGTTGAACAGCCAGTTCCTTGGCCACCATGATCATTTCCGACAGGATGGGCTGATCTGCTTCAGTCAGGTCGTTAATACTGCGGATATGCTTTTTGGGGACAATCAAAAGATGAACCGGCGCCGCAGGGTTGATGTCTTTGAACACCACGAGGGTATCGTTTTCGAACAAGAACTCGGTGGATGTTTGTCCGCTTGAAATTTGACAGAACAGGCAAGCTTGCCCCATAACCAGTGATTCTCCGTTTGGCACTTCGCAGTACCAGATCGAGGTCTTTTGACGATGTTGATTGAATTATGGTATTTTAAGTTACAAAAGAACAATCACGCTTTTTGCGTGTAAAAAATGATTGATATAATCTTAAATGTAACGTTTTTGCAATTTTGAGAAAGAATCTTCTCGCCAAGCCGCAAAGCACTATTTTATGGCTACTAAATTATGGCCCGCCTAGTAAAAGGACCATTTGCCTTGCAGTGTAACGCCTTTTAATGCCTCAGCAAGTTCATCCAGGTAGTGAGCCCTGGATATTTCCCGGGCGCCGAAGCGGGTCAAATGAGCAGTGGTAATTTGACAGTCTATGAAGGCGAAATCGAGCAGCTTAAGATGTTCTACCAGCGCGACCAGTGCGACCTTGGAGGCATTCGTTACCCGGGTAAACATCGACTCGCCGAAAAAGCATTTGCCCAGTGACACGCCGTATAGCCCGCCGGCCAGGCAATTGTCTTGCCAGACCTCAACGGAGTGCGCAAAGCCTGATTCGTGAAGTCGGCAGTAGGCCTGGGCCATGTCATCCACTATCCAGGTTCCCTCATGATTTTCCAGACGCACCTGGGCGCATTCACTGATCACCTCCTGGAAGGCGCGATCCATTGTTACCTCGAAAACATCCTGCTTAAAAACCTTTTTTAAAGACCTGGAAATTTTCAATTCAGCCGGATAGAGCACCAGACGGGGGTCGGGGGACCACCATAGAATCGGTTCACCTTCCGAATACCAGGGGAAGATGCCGTTGCCGTAAGCGAGCAGCAGACGATTGGGGCTCAGATCACCGCCAATTGCCAGCAGACCTTCTTTGGAGGCCAGATATGGGGATGGAAAAATATGATCTTCAGATAGCTGATAGACGGGCATTGAATTTCGGAATGCGGATTTATCGAAAAGTCTCTCGTAAAGACGCTAAGACACCAAGATTGCTTGAAAAATTAGGTTTTTAGATATTTTTTCTTAGCGAGCATTGCAACTTTGCATGATACAAAAAAGTTTTGCCGCAAATTGAAAAAATCATATTCCGAAAGGAACTACCTTCCCATTTCCACAATCAACCGCTAGTTATAGTCGAAGACGAGTTCATCATCCTTCAGGTCAACGTGCACCAGACCGCCTTTTTGCATCCGGCCGAACAAAATCTCATCCGAAAGGCTGTCTTTGATTTCCGTTTGGATGACGCGCGCCAGGGGCCTTGCACCGTATTGCGGATCGTAGCCTTTTTGGGCCAGCCAGGTTCGCACCGCCGGCGATATGGTCAAAGCAACTTTTTTGGCACCCAGCTGCACGTTTATCTCCGCCATGAACTTGTCGACCACCTTTTCCATGATATCCAAATCGAGAGAATTAAAATTGATAATCTCATCCAACCGATTGCGAAACTCCGGGCTGAACATTTTTTCAATGGCCTTAATGCCCTTGGAAGCCGTGTCTTTGTGCACATCTCCGAAACCAATGGTCTGCTGACTCATCTCGCGTGTGCCGGCATTGGAGGTCATCATCAGGATGACATTTCTAAAATCCGCTTTTTTGCCGTTATTATCCGTCAGCGTGGCATGATCCATCACCTGCAGCAGGATGTTAAACAGATCCGGATGGGCCTTTTCAATTTCATCCAGCAATAGCACCGAGTGTGGGTGTTTGCGAACTCCATCGGTCAGCAGTCCGCCCTGATCAAAACCGATGTAGCCGGGCGGTGCACCAATCAGACGCGCCACGGCATGCTTTTCCATGTATTCGCTCATATCATAGCGCATGAACTCCACCCCCAGGATCATGGCTACCTGGCGTGTGACCTCGGTCTTGCCGACACCCGTGGGTCCGGTAAACAGGAAGCAGCCGACCGGTCTTTCAGGGGTACCCAAACCGGCCCGTGAACGCTTAATCGAAGTCACCAGGGCTTTAATGGCATCATCCTGGCCGAAAACGACCTTTTTGAGGCCGTCTTGCAGTTTTTCCAGTTTGGTGCGGTCCGAGGTGGATACACTCTGAGTCGGTATGCGCGCCATTTTGGCCACAATTTTTTCAATGTCCGCCGGGTTGATTTTCTTGCGGGATGAAGCACCGGAAAGCCTGACGAAGGCGCCGGCTTCATCAATCACGTCAATGGCTTTGTCCGGCAGATAACGATCATTAATGAATTTGGCCGACAGTTCGGCCGCCGCTTTCAAAGCCGGATCGGTATAGACAATTCCGTGGTGCTCCTCGTAGCGGGAACGCAGTCCTTTGAGTATCTTGACGGTTTCCGCAACCGGGGGTTCAAAGATTTCGATTTTTTCAAATCGCCGCGACAGGGCCCGGTCTTTTTCAAAATGGTTCTTGTATTCTTCGAATGTGGAAGAACCAATACAGCGGATTTCGCCGCTGGTCAGAACCGGTTTGAGGATATTGGAAGCATCCATGGATCCGCTGCTGGTCGCGCCGGCCCCCACGATGGTATGGATTTCATCAATAAACAAAATGGCTTTGGGCTTTTTTTTCAGCTCGGCGATCACACCCTTGAGCCGCTGCTCAAAATCACCGCGAAACTTGGTTCCGGCCAGCATACCGCCAAGATCAAGGGCATAAATTTCAACGTCTTTGAGCAGATCAGGAACTTCGCCCTTTTGAATCTGCTGGGCCAATCCTTCGGCCATGGCCGTTTTTCCCACACCGGGATCGCCGACATAAACCGGATTATTTTTACGGCGACGGCACAGGACCTGCATGGTTCTTTCCATTTCTGTTTTGCGGCCGATCAGCGGATCCAATTTACCGTCGGCGGCAAATTTAATCAGGTTGGTGGTAAAAAGTTCCAGAGGATTTGCTTTTTTCTTGGTTTTCTCTTTGGCCGGTCGTGTCAAATCGCCGGGCGCCTCCTCATAAGCCCCTTTGGTAACATTGTGGGAGATGAAATTCAGCACATCCAGACGGGTAACCCCTTCGGCACTGAGAAAATATTCAGCATGCGAATCCTTTTCCAGAAAAATAGAGGCCAGTATATCACTGACCGTCACTTCAGGCTTTTCAGCCGAGCGGGCGTGATTAACCGCCCGTTGAATGACGCGCTGGAACCCAATGGTCTGCTGGAGTACATATTCATTGCCATCGGGGATCCGCTCAATTTTGTCCTCGAAAAAATCCTCCAGCGAAGTAATCAGATTTTCAATATTGCCACCGCAATTTTCAATGATGTCGATGCCGGTCGGATCGTACAGAATTGCAAAAAGGATATGTTCGATACTGACATATTCGTGGCGTCTTTTTTTTGCCTCTCTAACAGCAAAGCCGAGAGTTGCGCTAAGCTCTTTGCTGATCATAATCTACTCTCTTTCCATGATGCATTTTAAAGGAAATCCGTTTTCGCGAGCCAGGGTCTCCACTGTATTAACTTTGGTTTCAGCAACTTCATAAGGATAGATACCACAAATACCTACTCCGCTACGGTGTACGTTGAGCATAATTCGGGTAGCTTCCTCTAGTGACTTTTGAAAAACATAAACCAGCACTTCGACGACAAACTCCATGGTGGTATAGTCATCGTTGAGAAGCATAACCCTGTACATGGGCGGTTCTTCGACCTCTTGGTCGGTTTCTGAATCGACACTTTCCTCAACTTCCGGATCATAATTGCTCATTGATGGTACACCCGATGTAAAAGCCTAAGCTTTTAGATACAACCGCATCGGTTGTATAAGTAAATTTATAATAAGCACTTTGATTGACGCTTGTAAAGGGCAGACCCTGAATTTTTATGCTGATCTGACAGCCAAATGTTTAATAGTTAGGATCGAATGATAGCTACAAATGCTTACCCATCTGCAATTCAGACTGATTGTAAAACATGCTGATGCCGGATGCCGGACTATTTACCGCAACATTTCTTATATTTTTTCCCGCTGCCGCAAGGACACGGGGCATTGCGGCCGATTTTTTTAGCAGCCCGTTTGGCCGGCTTTTTCTGCTCGGGTTCACCGCCACCGGAAAAGGCCAATTGCTGTTGCCTGGGCTGCCTGTAATCGTCTATTTTCTCCGGTTCGGCGATCTGGATCCGATATAAGATGCCCAGGGTTTCCTCTTTTACCCGATCGATCATATCTTGAAACAATTCGTAGCCTTCTTTTTTATAGACGATCAGCGGATTTTGTTGGGCATATCCCCTCAGACCAATACCTTCCTTGAGGTGGTCCATGGAAAGCAAATGATCCTTCCATAGATTGTCGACGGTTTGCAGCATGACCAACCGTTCCAAATGCCTGAACTCTTCGGAGCCGACGGCAGCTTCGCGATCCTGGTAGATTTTACCGGCTTCCTCATAAATTATTTCGGCCAGACCGTCGCGATTGAGCCCGTCCAGAGTTTGTTCATCAAATCCGTTTAAGCGAAAATTAAATTGCTTATATACCACATCTCTGAGTTCCTTCAGGTCCCACTCTTCAGCATGCGGATTATCCCCGGCAAAGGTATCGGCAATATCCTCGGCTTTATCGCGGATCATCTCCTGAATCTCCGATTTCAGATCTTTACCGGACAGGGCTTCGCGGCGCTGGCGGTAAATGACTTCCCGCTGCTGGTTCATTACGTCATCATATTCCAGCAATTGTTTTCGTATGTCAAAATTGTGGCCTTCCACTTTGGATTGGGCACTTTCAATGGCCCGGCTGATCATGTTGTGTTCAATGGGCTCACCCTCTTCCATGCCCAGCTTTTCCATGATACCGGTGATGCGCTCCCCGCCGAAAATCCGCAGCAGATCATCTTCCAGGGCCAGAAAAAATCGGGAGGAGCCGGGATCTCCCTGGCGGCCCGAGCGACCGCGCAACTGATTGTCGATGCGACGGCTTTCGTGTCGTTCGGTGCCAAGAATATGCAGCCCGCCTAACTCCGTCACCCCCTCGCCCAGCACAATATCCGTGCCGCGTCCGGCCATGTTGGTGGAGATGGTTAACGCACCCATCTGCCCGGCCTGGGCAATGATCTCGGCCTCGCCTTCGTGATTTTTGGCATTGAGCACCTCATGTTTGATACCGCGTTTTTTCAACTTCTTGCTCAGGGCCTCGGAAACATCGATGGAGATGGTGCCCACCAGAACCGGTTGTCCAATTTTATGCAGTTTTACGATTTCATCCAGGGCCGCCTCAAATTTCTCCCGGCGGCTTTTATAGATCACATCCGGAAAATCCTTGCGCACCATGGGCATATTGGTGGGGATCACGACGACATCCAAATCATAGATCTTCTTAAATTCGGTGGCTTCGGTATCCGCAGTTCCCGTCATACCGGATAGTTTGTTATACATCCTGAAATAGTTCTGGAAGGTGACGGTGGCCAAGGTCTGGTTTTCGTTTTCAATCTTGACCCCTTCTTTGGCCTCCAGGGCCTGATGCAGGCCTTCACTGTAACGACGTCCCGGCATTAGGCGGCCGGTAAATTCGTCAACGATAATCACTTCCCCATTTTTGACGATGTAGTCAACGTCGAGTTTAAACAGGGTGTGCGCTTTTAAGGCCTGATTTATGTGGTGCAGCAGTTCGATGTGTTTGGGGTCGAAAAGATTCTCGACCTGCAACAGCTTTTCGGCTCTGGCAACACCGTCTTCGGTCAAAATCGCCGAGCGGGCCTTCTCATCAATGGAATAATCGGTCTCCTTGTTCAGGCGCGGAATTAAATTATTGATCTGATAGTACAGGTCGGTGGATTTTTCAGCCGGTCCCGAAATGATCAGCGGCGTTCTGGCTTCGTCGATCAGGATACTGTCAACCTCGTCCACGATTGCGAAGTTGAGCTCGCCCTGAACCAGCGACTCCTGATCGAATTTCATATTGTCCCGCAGGTAATCGAAACCAAATTCATTGTTGGTTCCGTAAGTAATGTCGGAACTATAAGCGGCCAAGCGTTCGTTGTCGTCCAAACCGTGCAGAATCGTCCCAACCGACAGACCCAGGAAGCGGTAGATATTTCCCATCCATTCGGTATCACGTCTGGCCAGGTAATCATTGACGGTGATAACATGCACGCCTTTGCCGGTCAGGGCGTTAAGGTAAGCCGGCAGGGTGGCTGCCAGGGTTTTGCCTTCACCGGTTTTCATTTCGGCAATCTTGCCCTGATGCAAAACGATCCCACCGACGAGTTGGGCGTCAAAATGCCGCATTTTCAATGTGCGCATCGAGGCTTCTCTAACGGTAGCAAACGCCTCGGGCAAAAGGCTGTCGAGTTCTTCCCCCTGTTCCAATCGCTGTCTAAAAACAGCCGTTTGGGCTTTAAGCTGCTCGTCGTTCATGGCCTGCATCTCGGGCTCCAGCGTATTGATGCGCTCAACGAGCGGTTGCAGCTGTCTTAATTCCCGTTCGTTTTTGCTGCCAAAAACTTTGGTTAAAAAATTAAATACCATATTGAGGCTACTCCTGCCGGATGTGAATTGATTCACGCTGATGTTGGTTTTATTATATCAGATTTCGAACCGGTCTCAACAACTAATTTATGTATTATAATACGCATTTCATTAAAACAAAGGGATAGCCATGGATTAATAGGGCCTGAAATCCGAATGAAGGGATGGTGGTCTACCTGCAGAAATGAATTTGCCTGATACTATCAGTTGAGGATATATTTTACAGGGTTGACCGGGATTCCGTTTAAATGCACCTCGTAGTGGACATGCGGACCGGTGCTGCGACCGGTATTTCCCATTAAGGCAATGGTATCCCAGCGTTTGACTTTGTCACCTCGTTTTTTTAATACTTTTTGGCAATGCCCGTAGCGGGTTATCATACCGTGGCCGTGATCGATCACAATGAAGTTCCCATACAGCCCTTTTTTACCCGCAAAGGTCACCACACCGTCGGCTGTGGCCAGAATGGGAGTACCCTGCCGGGAGGCAATATCATAGCCTTTGTGGAATTCGCGTCGCTGGGTAAACGGTGATTTGCGATATCCGAACCTGGAAGTGATCCATGAATTTACGTTTCTGGATACCGGCCGGATGGCTGGTGTCGAGGCCAGCAGATTCTGTTGATCCTCAAGTGACTTTAGAAGAGATTCGAGCTCTTCCTGCTGTTTTACGGATGCCATGCTGAGCTGCTCGATCTGTTCGTGCATATCGCGCATCAGGCTGTTGTGTTTTTCTTTGAGCGGAATCTGGGCATCCAGATCTTCAGGTATCGAACCGCCGACACCAAAAATATTGTCCGAATCATTGGTTTTTTCTACATTGGCAATGATGCGTATCTTTTTCTCAAAACTGTTTATAGCAATCAATTTTGCCTTTAACAAATTGATCTTATTGGCAAAATCTTGAATTTGTTTTCGTTGAGTTTGAATTTCCTCAAGCTGACTGGAAAGATAAATCTCTCGATTTTGAAGGTGTGAGGTGGTGTCTCTCAAATTATAGTAATCATAAACTATATAGCCAACACCAGCAAAAAGGGTGAACAGAACAACCCCAAAAATATAGATGGATGATTTGGAAGCGCAGACCTGTTTGGCCGGTGCGCCGCTGCTGCCCAATATAACAAAAGAGATTTTATTGCGCATGATAAATATACCTTATGGGGGATGAGTCGCTTGCCCCTGCAAATCGAGTTTAGATGCGTCAGGCCCGAGAGAAAACAAAACGCCTTTGGGCACATTCACCCAAAGGCGTCACAAATACTGAAAATCGGTAACCTGGCTGTCCTGGCCTTAAGTGGCTTTAGATCCATGGTTTTGCGTCGCCATCTTTCGGTGACTTTGCCCTTTCGCTAGGCGAATCGGCCCTAAATGTAAACTATATTTGGTACCACCATTTTTGTCAAGCGATAAATCCATTGCTTCCGCAACTTTGCCGGTACCGGATCGGGCCCCGTCAGCTAATCAGAGTCGATAGTTGAAACTTTAAACCATCAATTATATCGGCATTTTCAGCAAGAACATTAGGTAATTTGTAAATTTTCCTAAATTAATTGCAAGCCCGGATGACACAATTACATCAAACCGAGTTTAAACTTTAACGATTTCAAGGTGTTTACCATCAACATGGTCACGGTCATGGGGCCAACCCCACCGGGGACCGGCGTAATCGAACCGGCAATCTCTTTGGCTTCATCAAAATCAACATCGCCCTTTAGAATGGCTATTTTTTTACCGGTTTTCTCACTTATTTTCTCACCCACCCGGTTGACACCAACATCAATCACACAGGCTCCCGGTTTGATCCATTCCGGTTTGACAAGACCGGGTACGCCAGCGGCGACAATCAAGATATCCGCGCGTTTGCAATGGCCCTCCAGATCTTTGGTGCGGGTGTGAACGACCGTCACCGTCGCATTGGCACCATCACCTTTTTGCAGCATCATATTGGCAATGGGTTTGCCGACGATATTCGACCGGCCGACAACAACACACTCGGCGCCGCTGGTTTCCATTCCGGATCGGACAATCATCTCTTGAATTCCGGCCGGCGTGCATGGCGCAAATTTTACCTCTTGGCCCCCGATCATTAAACGCCCCACATTCACCGGATGAAAACCATCTACATCTTTGTCCGGGTCGATGGCATTAAGGACTTTCTTATCATCGATATGTTTAGGCAGGGGAAGCTGGACTAAAATTCCATTAATGCTGTCGTCCTTGTTATACTTATCAACTAAGGCCAACAGATCCGCTTCCGAAATATCTTCAGGTTGACTGTCCTGAATTTCATTGAACCCGAGTCGAATGGCTGTTTTGATTTTTAAGGTTACATAAGACATAGAAGCCGGATTTTCACCAACCAGAATCGTAACAAGGCCCGGAACCACACCATGTTTTTCTTTGATTTGTTCCACTTCGGCCTTTACTTCCTCAAGAATCTCTTCACGAATTTCAGTCCCCTTAATTAACTTTGCGGTCATCATCATCCTCCTTCTTTTTGAAAGTATTAATTAATCCGCCCTGAAAAATAGTAAATTCAGGGTTGCAAGTCGTTCTTTGAATACTGAAAAAATATATTAAATCGAAGCTCCGGCGGCTTAATTACTATATGCTGCGCATCCACAGACAGCTTCTAAATCAAAAGAATTGGGTTGTCAAGAACACTCGTAATTGGATGCTCGATGCTCGATACTCGATGCTTGATCCTCGATGCTGGATACTGGCATCAACAGGCTCACGGCTAAAGGCGCACGGCATAAGGCACGCGGTATAAGGTATAAGGTTAAAGATAATTGCCACCCGATCTCCCCCTTCTGTTTTTCCGCCTTTCACTTTCCGATTTCCGACTTGCACCTTTCAAATTCCGCATTCCGACTTCCGAATTCCCTTATCTGTCTTCTGTCCTCTGGTCACTGGACCCTGACACCTGACACCTGAAACCTTTATTTTATATCGCAAACGGCAAATTGAACAGACCGGCAGTTTCATCAAATCCCAGCATGAGATTCATGTTTTGAACCGCCTGGCCGGCGGCGCCTTTTACAAGGTTATCAATCGCCGAAATGAGGATCAGGCGTCGGTTCCTTTCATCAAACTTGAAACCGATGTCACAAAAGTTAGTGCCCCGCACGTGCAGGGTATCCGGCAGTCGATCCTCCGGGCAAAGACGGATAAAAGGCCGCTGCTGATAGGCTTTCCGATAGCAATCGGTGATATCCTGTTTCGCCAAGCCCGACGCCGGTGTTGCATATATCGTGGTCAGCATACCACGGGTCATCGGAACCAGGTGCGGAACAAAGGTGATGGATACCGACTCACCGGCTTCACGGCTCAAAATGGCATTCATTTCGGGATTATGACGGTGCCCAGCCACCTTGTAAGCCTTAAACGATTCATTGACTTCACAAAAGTGAGAACCCAGCGCAAGGGAGCGTCCGGCCCCGCTGACGCCTGATTTGGAATCTGCTATAAGCGAAGCGGAATCCAACATTCCTTGTTTGAGCAAAGGAACAAGCGGCAACAGCACACTGGTGGGATAACATCCCGGATTGCCGATTAAAGCGGCAGTTCTAATCTGATCGGCATAAATTTCACAGAGACCGTAGACGGTGGAGTCGAGCAGATCGCTGGCGGTATGCGGCTGGTAGGCAGATTCGTAAAGGACCACATCATTAAATCGAAAATCCGCGGAGAGATCGATCACTTTTATGCCCTGTTTCAGAATATCCGGTACAAAAGCCATTGGAAGCTTATGCGGCAGCGCCATATATACCAGATCCGCGTTTTGACAAATGTGATCGATCGAGTATTCCTGGCAGACGGTATCGATCCGGCCGGCCATGGCAGGATACACTTGATCAAACCGGACGCCTGCGTACTGGCGGGAAGTTAATGCGGTTAATTCTGTTTCGGGATGGCCCGCTAATATTCTGACAAGCTCCGCACCGGCATATCCGGTGGCACCGACTACCGCAACTCGGGTCATTTTGCTGAGGTCCTTTCTACCACCGGGCATTCGATCTGAAGATCCGGTGATATTAGTCTTATTTCCGAATTCTTCGTATTTTATGGTCCGCCAGGGGCGGATTCGGAATATAGTAAGACAGATGGATTATTGAAATTAAAGATATGAGTTCTTATCAAAGACGACGCCGGACTGCAAGTAGAATCATCCGCAATTTAACGACGAAACTGGCACGGACAGAAATGGAACAGAGATGCGATGGCCTCAGTTTAACGGAGCTTTGGGATCACCCTGCCAGGCAGGTTCCAACACCACTACCCAGCCGACAAAATCATCGTTTAAATTAATGGTCGAAATTGATGTTCCGACCACCTGGGAACGATGAGTTGCAAAAAAAGAAAATTTCTTTAAGTCTGGTTGCCTTTTGACCAGTTTCAATCCATTGACGAGTTCGGCCCGTTCTCCAGTGGAAACCAGGTCCGCAATCGGGCGATTGAGGACATCCACCGAACTGGTGCCGATAATTTCTAAAGCCGCCCGGTTGGCATTGAGAATGCGGGTATCGTCATCAACGATGATGATTCCCACAGCGGCGGAATCAATCACGGCCTGATGAAAAAGCAGAGAATTCATCAGTTCCATGGCATCACGCCTGGGATATACATTGCCGGCGGCCAAAACTTTTTTGTCCGACGGGGGCAAAGAGGATTGGTTTTCCACTTGCGTCAAAAATTCGTTAAGCTTTATGGTCAGTTGGTCAATTGGACCCTTGGCGATAAAATAGTCGGCCCCAATCTCATGCAACGACTCGAGTTGTTCGATCATGCTCCCCGACAGGGCCACCATCGGGAAATGATGGCCGTTGTATTTCTTGCGAATAAATCTAAAAAATTGCCGGCCGTCAACTTTTGGCAATATCAAATCGGCAAAAAGAATATCGACGGAATCATCCTCCAACTTCGCGATTCCTTGTTTGCCGTTATAGGCTTTTATGACCTGATAACCTCTTTTGGCCAACAATTCGCTTAAAAATTCGACAAAGAAATAATCATTATCAACAACAAGCGCTTTTTTTTGCATAATCACTCCACCGAAACACGACGCACTTCTGCAATATCAGTTAATCCTTCAAATACCTTATGGATGCCGTCCTGTTTTAGTCGCGTCATTCCCTGTTTGACAGCCATTGCGGCAAGATCCTGCGAGGTGGCCGATTTTTTGATCAGCATTTTAATCTCAGGTGTGCCTTCCAGTAATTCATGAATCCCCATGCGTCCTTTGTAGCCGGATCCACTGCATGTCTCGCAGCCGAGCGAACGATATAGTTGCATACCAGGGCCGTATGTATGGCCGGTCTTGGTCAAAGCCTTCTTCCCGTAATCGGTTTGAATGTCTTTAAATTCTTCTTCCGAAGGATGATATGACTCCTGGCATTTGCCACACAATCGGCGGACCAGCCGTTGAGCCAGGACACCAAGAAAAGAATCCGAAATGTTTAGCGGATTCATGCCCATGTCCAGCAGCCGAGTCAGAGTTTCCGCCGCATTATTGGTATGCAGGGTGGACAAAACCAGATGGCCGGTGAGGGACGCTTCGATGGCAATTGCGGCAGTCTCGCGGTCCCGCATTTCACCGATCATAATAATATCCGGGTCCAGCCTTAAAAATCCTCGCATGATTCTGGCAAAATCGAGCCCGATTTTGGGACTCACCTGGACCTGGCGCAATCCTGCCTGGGTAATTTCCACAGGATCTTCTGCCGTCCAGATTTTAACCCCGGGTTGGTTGACATGGGCCAAAAAGGCATGCAGGGTTGTCGTCTTGCCAGAGCCGGTCGGTCCGACACACAGAATCAGGCCGTAGGGTCGTGAAATGATTTTTTTCGTGACATCTAAGTTACGATCATTCAACCCGATTTCATCTATTTTAAAGTTGGAGGAACTCGCCAGGATACGCAATACGACGTCTTCAAATCTTCCGGCAGTCGGCATAGTGGAAACACGCAGCTCAAATTCGGGTATGCCCTTGCGTTTCAATTTAATTTTTCCGTCCTGGGGACGCCGCTTTTCGGCAATATCCAGATCAGCCATAATTTTAAGTCGCGACACAATAGCCGGCGCCATGGCATTGGGCACCTGAATATATTCCTGGCATACGCCGTCAGTACGGAACCGAATTGTCGTCTTGCGTGTAATGGGTGACGGTTCAACGTGAATATCGGATGCCTCCTGCCGGAAAGCGGTAACCAGAACCTGATCGACAAATTTAACCACCTGACTGGATGATTCATCTAAACCGGCAATGTCTTCTTCGGCTTCATCTTCCTCTTCAAAGGAGACATCGGGGATGATATCATCCAGATCGTCATAATTGGTACCGGCAGACGCATCAACCCTCGGATCAAAAAAGTGACTGATGTATTTCTCAATGTCCTCTTTAAAGCCGACGCTGAAGTGGATTTTCTGGTTGGTCATCAGGGCCTTGATGTGGTCGGTTTTGCGCAGGTCTTTAGGATCATCGACAAGTATCTCCACCCCGGTTTTATCCCAGCTCAAGGGCACCCAGACATAATACAGCAGAAATGATTTTTTAAGTTTGCCGATCAGTTCGTATGGAATCGGATGCTCCATATCAAAGTCACGAAAGGGGCACCCGTGATACAGCGACAGGGATTTGCCGACATCACTTTTATCGACACTGAATCGGTCAACCAGCACAAATTCAATGCTCTTATTTATTTTTTTGGCAATTGCCAGGGCCTCCTGCAACTGATTGGTCGTGACAATTTCATTTCTCAGCAGGTAATCGTAGCACGAACTGGATGAAATTTTAAGCTTTAATGAATCGAGCTTTTCCTGGATTTCCCTTTTGGCGGGATCGATCTCCGCCGCGGTTTCATATAGCTCATAAGCCAGATCGTTATGATCCTTTTTCTCAAGCTTTACACCGAGCCAGAATTTGATTTCGGCGGTTTCTTTTTCCTTTAAATTGTGCTTGTAAATAACTTTATAAGCTTCTTTAACAACTTCCCGCGGTTGCTTGACTTCTAAAAGGCAGTCTAAATAATCACATATGATATTGATCGGCGAATAATCGATTTTGGAATAATCAAATTTTGAGTAATCGAACTCCAGCAATTTTTCGTATTCTGTAATGGCCTCAGCAATCAACCCCAACTCTTTGAGAGCCGCCGCTCCGTCTAGCAAGGTCGGGACGTCATCGTGAACAGAAAGCGTCTTCTTAAAGATGGAGATGTCCTCAGCGGTGAATCCTTTATTATCCGCTGCTTCCCGATCTGAAATTTCCTTTTTTAACTTATTGATTTTTGATCGAATGGTATCACGGATTTGGCCATCCTTGCCCGATAATCCGTTCAAAACCTGCTTATAAATGGTGACGGCCTCATCCATCATGCCCATGGAATAGCAGGTTTCGGCCTCCTTTATTCTGACCTCTAACTCAGATTGAGCGATCGGCTGAATATCATTCATAAATTTGAGTCCCGATTCAGATTATACAGTTAGCCCAATTTCTCTCTGGTGCAACATCAGGGGCCAAAGCATCAGCGTACACCAGATTTACGCTTCAAAATTCATTTAAAAAAACCCCTACTCTGGTCCGGAAAATTTCCGCTCCCGGTACCGGGTACACCTAGCCCCTCCGAGCAGCACATATTAGCTATCGGCTGTTTTCGGGCAAACTTTAGTTGGTTTAGATTGATTTATTGAAGGGAATTTCAATTAATTGAAGCAATACCCGGGCCCTGCGGCTTTCAAATACGGTGGCGGGGTAACAGCAGTGTCGGGCAGGTTTGACAGGATGGGCCAAACAGCTATAAATTATCTCAAAAGCAGCAAAATGTGCCCAGAGGATTTTCATTTTAGATTTTCTCTGGTATAATGTGAATTAATTCTTGGGAGGATCGGATTATATGCCTGTTTATGAATATGAACATGTCGACGCACCTTGCTCCCTGGGGAAGGTGTTTGATTTTAGGCAATCTATCAATGACAAACCGCTCGCCAAATGCCCTCAGTGTGCCGGCACGGTTCAAAAGATCATTTCCCGCATTAACATCAGTTGCCCCAAGACAAACAGTGATCTGCGTGATCTCGGATTTACAAAATTGGTTAAGCGCGATGACGGTGTTTATGAAAATGTGACGGCCCGCGGCAAAGACAGCCGTTACATGGTCAAAGGCAAACCCGAAACGATGCCGGATCTGAGCAAAACAATCAGCGATTAGCAACGGATCTCTGACGACGGACCACTGACAAATTTATCACTTCGTCACCTTTATTACCAAAAACCCAGCGTTGCGGCGCCAGACAAATAAATTAACGCTATCACCTTCCTTTATCTTTTGTAAGGCCGTTTTGTAGTCGTCTACAGACTCAATGACACGGTGATTGATTTCTTTGATAATATCTCCCATCTGAATACCGGCCTCAGCGCCTTTGCTGTCGGATGCCACGCCAACGACAACCACACCGGTCATATCTTCAATATTAAACTGCTGGGCCATTTCAGCAGTTAAATCCGCTACCCGAACGCCCAGTTCGTCCTCCTCTTTGGGTTCCTGCGGCGGACTTTGGGCTTTCAACCTGGTGTCATCCCGCTTGGCCAGCTTGATGGAAAAGATTTTTATCTTGCGATCGCGAAACACTTCAATTTTGGCAACCTGACCGACTTTGAGACCGGCGATCATGCCCGTGAGCTGGCGGCTGGTTTCAATTTTCTGGTCGTTAACCTCTAAAATAATGTCCTTCGCCCGGATGCCGGCCTCGTCGGCCGGGTCTCCTTTAAAGACGTCGGCCACCAGCACGCCTTTGCGATCCTTGAGACCGTAGTATTCCGCCATCTCGCCGGTCAGATCCTGAATCGCCACCCCCAGCCATCCTCGGGTCACTTCGCCTTCGGATTTCAGCTGAGCAATAATTCCCTGGGCCAGACTGATGGGAATCGCAAAACCAATGCCGGATGCACTGGCAATAATGGCAGTGTTGATCCCCACCACCTCACCATCCATGTTAAGGAGCGGACCGCCGCTGTTACCGGGATTAATGGAAGCGTCGGTCTGAATAAAATCATCGTATGGTCCGGATCCGATCACCCGTCCCTTGGCACTGACAATTCCGGCTGTCACGGTTCGTTCCAGACCGAAAGGGCTGCCGATGGCCACAACCCACTGCCCGATTTTAAGTTTTTTTGAATCACCTAGTTTTATAAAAGGAAAATCTAGATCCGATTCAACTTTGAGCAGGGCAATGTCCGTGTTGGGATCCCGCCCTACGACTTTAGCGTCAAGCTCATTGTCATCATCCAGTTTAACGACAATTTTATCGGCATTTTCGATTACATGGTTATTGGTGACCACATAGCCGCTTTTATCGATGATAAACCCCGAGCCGACACTGGGCTGCTTAAATTCCCTTGGCGCATCTTCACCGAAAAATCGCTCAAAAAAATCTTTGAACGGCTTTTCCCGACCCCACGGATCCCGCTGAAATTGTCGCATACTCGGCCCTCTCGATTTGACGGTTTTCTCAATCCGGATGTTCACCACGGCCGGACTTGCCATTTCGGCCAGGCGGCTGAAACTCTCGGGTGCATTAAACGTGCCCGTTGATTTTGCATATGCCAACGGACTCAAGCCGGGTCCTGCGGCAACCAGCAGCCCGCCGCATAAAATCAAAAAAATAAGAAAGTGGTTTACTTTTGGTTTTTTCCTTAGTATTTCCATCGCGCCCATGATTGTATTTATCTCCTTTCAAAAAATGGGTCATTATCGAGCGTGGGCTCACAGATATGTTGAACGTTTCAAATCAGAACCAATCATAGAACATACATCTAATAATAATTAGTTGGTGTTGTTTGACTGCAAGAAACTAAATTTACTCGCAAATTGAAACCTTGACAAGGTAAAATTCATGCATAATTTTTTTAAAAAATTGTTTCCGGAACCAGGGCCGGGGTAAAACAACACCATAATAATAAGACTGTTTTTCAGCAATGCTACCCCAATTCAGATAGGAGAAGGGTATGATCCAGGTTGAGAACCTTACCAAATATTATCATGATTTATGTGCGGTGGATCAGATCAGTATTGATATCCAAAAAGGGGCGATCCTCGGATTGTTGGGCCCTAACGGCGCCGGCAAAACCACCACCCTGCGCATGCTCACCGGCTTTTTGCAGCCCACCGCCGGCAGCATCCACGTAAAAGACTACAGTATTGACACGCATTCACTGGAAATAAAAAAAATTTTGGGTTACCTGCCGGAATCCGCGCCGCTGTACCATGATATGCTGGTCTATGATTATTTGAACTACGTCGCCGATATTCGGCAGGTCGACAAAAACCATAAACCGAACCGCATCCGGGAACTGGGCGATTTATGCGGTATTTACAACGTCATGCACCAACCCATCGGCGAACTTTCCAAAGGCTATAAACAACGGGTCGGCCTGGCCCATGCCATGATGAACGACCCGGAGATTCTCATCCTGGATGAACCGACCTCGGGTTTGGATCCCAACCAGATTGTCGAAATCCGGCAGATTATCAAGCACATCGGCAAAGAAAAAACCATTATCCTTTCCACCCACATATTGAGTGAAGCCGAAGCCACCTGTGATCGGATTGTGATCATAAATCGGGGTAAAATCGTGGCCGACGGCAGCACCGAAAGCTTGAAGGAATCGGCCGGGCATAAAAAATATATTCAACTTGGCCTGCAAAGGGCAGACTTTAATTCCGTGGACACGGTTCTTTCACCGATCAAAGGCATCACAGGAATCCAACGCCTAGCAGAATCAAATAACGAGCTGGATGTGCGGATCGACTGCCTGTCATCCGTCGATCCGAGGGCTGAAATTTACCAAATAATCAAGCAAACCGATTGGGTTGTGCTGGATTTTCACCAGGAATCCCAAACCCTCGAAACCATTTTTCGTGAGCTTACATTGGAGAGTGAATAATGCGGCAGGCAATCCAAATCTTTCGAAAAGACTTCAGGTCTTATTTTGTTTCTCCCATCGCCTACATTGTGATTGCTATATTTTTGCTGGTCACCGGCTGGTTCTTTTTCGCCACCTTCTTTCTTTTCGGTCAGGCCAATTTGAGAAACTTTTTTTCATTGCTGCCGATTATCTTTTCATTTGTCATTCCGGCAATCACCATGCGTCTTGTGTCCGAAGAATTAAACATCGGCTCATATGAAATTCTGCTGACCATGCCGGTAACCTTCAGCGGAGTGGTCGTCGGTAAATTTATGGCTGCCCTGGCGTTTGTGGTGGCCATGCTGATACCGACCATGTCCTATCCGATTACGGTAACCGCGTTGGGTCAGCTTGACTGGGGGCCGGTGCTGGGTGGTTATATCGGTTCCGCGCTCCTGGGGGCCGCCTTTTGTGCGATCGGTTTATTTGCTTCGGCCCTGACGCGCAATCAGATCATCGCGTTTATCATCGGCATGGCGATATGTTTCATCCTGACGCTGCTCGACAAAATGCTTTTCTTCCTGCCGCGATCCTGGCTGGGGGTTCTGTCTTATCTGGGAGCCGACTTTCATTTTCAGAATATTTCAAAAGGAATTATCGACTCACGCGATGTCGTATATTTTATCAGCGTTAGCTTTATCGGTCTGTATGGAGCATATCTGGCATTGAGGGAAAAGCACTAGGTCAGATGCTAACTATCAGTTATGACAACGAAAAAATCCGAATTCGTTATTGGCTAATGAGGTGTCAGGTTTCAGGTGTCAGAAGTCGTAAGTGCAAGATTTAAACCCTGACACCCGAAACCTGACACCTGCAAATCAAATAGGGATGAATCGTAAAATTCACATCAGATTTTATAGAAACTGAAAACATTGAATAACATCTCAATAAGGAACATACCATGGTCGATAAGAGAAGATCTGGCCGATATCTAAAGTTTTTCATCTATCTGATTGTCGTCGTGCTGGTAAATGTGGCCGGGATCACGCTGTTTTTCAGGATGGATCTGACGGCCAATAAAATCTACTCCATCTCCAAGGCCAGCCAAAAGGTGGTCGAAACCTTATCCGAGCCATTGACCATCAAGGTCTTTTTTACCAGAGACCTTCCGGCACCCTATAATAACACCGAGCGCTATCTGCAGGACCTTTTGCAGGAATATGCGATTTACGCCAATAAATTCTTTAATTACCGATTTTATAACGTCAGCGCCGATGAAGGCGAAACCACAGATCAAACCCAGGAAAACCAAAAACTGGCCAACAACTATGGTATCCACCCGATCCAGATTCAAGCCGTTGAAAAAGATGAAGTCAAATTTCAAAGAGCCTATATGGGTCTGGTGATGATTCATGGTGATTTGATCGAGCGCATTCCAACGATTACCTCCGGCGAGGGGCTGGAATATCAGCTGACCACGACCATTCAAAAGATGAACAACAAAATCAGCGCCCTGTTGAGCCTGCCCGACAAAATAAATATCAAGCTCTTTTTATCTTCATCGCTGGAAGCCGTAGCACCGCACATGGGTGTGCGTAATCTGGCCGGCATTCCGGCCGAAATTCAAAGCATTGTTAAAAAGCTGAATCAAAAAAATTATAACAAGCTGCAATATGAATTTCTTAATCCCAACCAGAATCAAGACCTGCAGACGCTTGCCAATAAATACAACATCATGTCGCTTTCATGGCCGGCCCTCGGCCAGGGCAAAGTACCCGCCGGCCAGGGTGCCATCGGGCTGGTAATGGAATATGCCGCTAAATCAGTTACCGTTCCCTTGCTGCAGGTGATCCGGCTGCCCATTATCGGCACCCAGTATAAGTTAACGGAAATGCAGGAAATGGAAGACATTCTCAACGACAATGTCGAACAGCTGATCGATATCAATGAGGATATCGGGTATCTGGCCGATCACGGCACCCTGAGTCTTAGCGGGGCGCCGCCCAATGCCCCCGGCCAGCCGCAAAATCAGAATTCAGCCACTAACTTGCGTGCCCTTATTTCACAGAATTACACGATCAAGAATATTGCATTGAAAGACAAAGGCATTCCTGAAAGTTTAAACAGCCTGGTCATCGCACGCCCAACAGAAAAATTTACCGATTACGAACTGTTTCAAATCGACCAGTTTCTGATGCAGGGCAAGAGTTTGGCCCTGATCCTGGATCGCTTTAACGAAGTCATGCCCGGCGGCCAGCAAGGAATGAGCATGGGACAGCAGCCGATTTTCGTGCCGTTGGATACCGGCCTTGAAAAGCTGCTGGCTCACTATGGGATCCGCATTCAGCAATCTTATGTACTGGACGAAAACTGCTACCGCCAGGAAATGCCGGCTCAGTTTGGCGGCGGTGAACGCAAAATTTATTATGCGCCCCTGATTAAAAACCGCTTTATCAATCAGGACCTGGACTTTATGAAAAATATCAAGATCCTGGTGGCCTTGAAGATATCTCCGCTGGAGCTGGTCGCCGAGCGCATCACCAAAAACGAATTAAAAACCCACCGCCTTTTTGCATCATCGGAAAAATCCTGGCAGATGCGGGGCCGCATCAACTTGAATCCGATGTTTATCAAACCGCCTGAATCATCGGAAGATATGCAGAGCTACCCGCTGGCGTATCTGATTGAAGGAGAGTTTCCCAGTTACTTTGCCGACAAGCCCATACCGGTCAAGGAGGTTGAAGCTAAAAAAGAATCCGATCAGATATCAGAGGACAAAAGTCAGAAGACAGATGACAGAGGCAAGAATGCGGAAATCGATCTGTCCCGCATTGAACGCAAAGGTCAGTTTCAACCCAGGGGCAAACCCGGCAAAGTCTTTGTGATGGCCTCGGCCGACATGCTAAAAAACAATGTGCTGGATGCCACCGGCCGGGGCGCCAACAGCACCCTGATTATGAACATTCTTGACTATCTGAACGGTCGCGAAGGCATTGCCGTTATGCGCGGCAAAGAGCAGCGGTTTAACCCCCTGGAGGACACCCAGCCGGGAATCAAAACGTTTGTCAAAGCTTTTAATATTGCCGGTCTTCCGGTGCTGGTCATCATTTTTGGCTTGGGGGTCTGGCTCCGGCGGCACTCCCGCAAAAAACATATTCAGATGATGTTCGCTAAATAGGTTTTAAGGTTCAGCGGTTCTGGGTCCAGAGGTTCTGGGTTCGAAGGTCGGATGCGCAAATAAGGGGCCTCGCTAAGTTATTTTACGACGAGGGACTGAGAAAGGTTTATTGAAAAAAATGAAGATTAAGAAAGAATACATTATCCTGATTCTGATCATCATTGTATTGTCGGTGTATCTGTATAAGCGCAGCGCGAACCGCACGCTCTATGAACTGCCGGAAATCCCTCAGGTCAGTGAAAAGGATCTCACGAAGCTGGAGATTACCAGAGGCAAAACCGTTTTGGTTCTCAATAAAAAGGATGATCAGTGGTTTATCGCACCGGCCGAATTTCCGACCGACGCCAATAAAGTCAAGGATATGCTCGATGTGATTAAGAATTTCAGCCTGACAGCCCTGGTTTCCGAGTCCAAAAATTATAACCTTTATGAACTTGACGAAGGACAAAAAATAAACGTCAAGGCCTCCCAGGGTGACGATTTGAAACTGGACATTGATGTGGGCAAAACCGCCTCCTCTTTTCGCCACACCTTTGTCAAACCGTCCGGCGATGAGCGGGTTTTTCATGCCCAGGGCAATCTCAAAAACACCTTTGACGTTACCGTGGACGCGCTCAGGGACAAAACGGTTCTAGCTCTAAAACCGGCTGACATTCAGCAAATAAACATCAACAAAGACCAGCAGTCTCTGGCGTTCACCAGAACCCAGGTTCCGGTGGAAGTAAAAGCCGCTGATGCAGAAAAAAGCACTGACCCAACTCCACCAGCGGCCCCGAAACTGGCCTGGCAGGCCGCCACCGGACAGCCGGTCAATGAATCGACTTTAAATCAACTGCTAAATACCCTAGCCAGCCTGCGCTGTGAAAAATTCATCGACGGTCGCAAAAAAGAAGATTTCAAATCCCCCCTGTTCACAATAGAGCTGAAAGGCGGTCAGGACGACTACCTGTCCATATTTGCCAAAGCCGGGGAAAATGATCCCAACTATCCGGCAATTTCTTCTGGCAGCGACTATCCTTTCGAGCTTTCCACCAGCCAGGTGGACCGAATGATGAAAGAACCATCCGCGTTTTTGCAATTGCCGGAAACCGATCAGAAAAAATCTGAACCTGAATAATATCTGAATTTTGCCCATAGGTTTTAAATGCAGGCACCATGTAACGGTTCTAGAATAATTTATAGTGATGATCCGTGATTAAAATTCAGATATTATATCATTGCTGTCCAAAATAATTTGAAAATCAAATACTGCCTTTAATAAAAACAGGCAGTTATAAACGGGAAATTAGTGATTTAGAAATCAGGTTGTACCTTTTCAAAGTCGATGCTGTCCAAAACCCTT
>Ga0209791_1000154_pt1 | contig 37081 bp, 32 predicted proteins | sample WorMetTyACAVOLI1_FD_187422 | JGI IMG/M metagenome (GOLD analysis project Ga0209791, IMG submission 187422) | Marine gutless worms symbiont microbial communities from Max Planck institute for Marine Microbiology, Germany - Olavius algarvensis... ... | reverse complement strand
TTTGAAGGTCAGCCAAATGACTAAGTATCTGAATTTATTAGATCTGGGATGAAAAATCGGGCAAAATGAAGCTGCTTTTTGCCTACAGACCGAAAACAAGAGTTTAGCTGAATACATAACTTATCCTAATTCAGGAAAATGTTCATTCTTAGTCAATAGAACTTCATACCAATCATTCGCACCCGGTGGTGGAGGACATATTTCTCTCCACTCATGGTAACTCTTTTCGCTATCACATTCTAAAAACAGTATAAACTCTTTCTTGGCTTTCATAAAATAGATGTCTTTGAATAAAATATCCTCCACCTGTGAGGTGGTTTCTCTCAAATGCGCCAACAAGTCTTGCAGCTGGACAGTATTTTCAATTTCACGCTCAACATGTTTTAGAACTAACATTACCTCCTCCTTTTTCAAATCGGGTAATTATTTAAATGCGGAAAAGGGGGCTTTATGTTGTACCTCATCCACTACACGGCGGACGTCAGGTAAGCATCATCTGCCCTTTGGGTTTTTGACAGCGCACTGACAATTACCGAATTTCTTTTCATTTGAAATTCTTTCCATTATCAAGGAGCATCCATTATTGCGATAATCTTTTTCTATGTCTTCCTTTGTGTACCCGAAACAGTAACAAATCAAATCGCCCATTTCTGACTCCATTCTCAAAGATTAATCAATTAACCGGTTCTTCTTTGCAGCAAATATCTGCTTCAATATTCTTGCCACCTTCTAAGTCTTTGAATACTTGAAGCGACTTCATCGCCCATTGTTCTCCCGGGCAACCCGACTCTGTTATTGCCACATTTAGAAATTCAACAAGCTCATCTTCTGTGGTTCCGGCCTCATAAGCCATTTTGGTGTATCCGTTAATGCATGGCTCGCATTTAGTGGCAACCACTATTGCCAGAGCTGATAGTATCTTATATTTTGCAGGAACTGCTGAATCCCTGAAGGTATCTGAACGCATTCTAATAAGCCCGCCGGTTACTTTCGGACTCAATCTGCGGAATTGATCATACAGTTGTTCTGACATAACAAAATTTTTCCTTTCTGGAGACCGCTTTCAATAAATATTATGAACTATTGGATGGGTTTTCTTTCAATCACCTTACCTTTGAATGGACCTGCTTTTGAGACAGCATCAATTAAAACTTGGTTTTCAATCGATTCTGCTACGGTCATCAAGGCTTTTTCTTGCTCATAGTAAATTTCAACCTTTTTAACTCCCTCTGTCGCCGACAGAGATTTCTTTATTGCAAGCGGTCAAAGCTTACACGTCATGCCCTCAATCTCCATGATTATCTGCTGGTCAGCATTAGCTACGGGATAAACAAACAAGGCAATAAGGAAAGATGCAAATATCAGTATTATATATTTCATGGTTATCTGCTCTCTATTGATAAAGGCGAATCAGCACACTTTGAAACGATGCGGATATAATGAAAGCCACAGCACCGATCCAAAATATACCACGGGCGATTTTCCTGGCGCTAAAATCCTCCTTACAGCTGCAGTCCTGTTTTTTTAGGTATAATCTCCAGAATGAAAAACCTAACAGCAAAATCGCTGCTCCAAGGAGATAGGGACGTAAGGGCTCCAAAAAGGTAAAACTGCTCATAAAGCTGGCTGATGTTCCAAATATGACAAATATGGCCGGACCAATGCAACAGGATGCAGCTAAAAATGAAGTTAGAATCGTTCCCATACTAGATATATTTTCGGTTTTCATATCAGTTCACCTTTGTTTTAAGCTTCAGAGGCATCAAAGAAATGGCAATTTTTTAATATACCCTCAGTCCTTATGAGATGATTTATTTACAACGGATTTACGCCATCGCAGAAAGGAAACTACGGACAGCGCGATCATGATACATAAAGCCGGGAAAAGAACGAAATCCAGATATGGCGTAAATAAACTCAATCCGACTGCCCCAAGCAAAATCACCAGAATCGGTGTAAAACAACACAGAGCCACCAGCACAGTCCCGGCCAACGCTGCAAACATGCCTTTTTTTGACGGCTGAGATGAGATTTTATCCATTTTTGATCTCTCGCTATCCAGGCAATCATAGATCAGCATTGTTACGATATAGGCACTCCAAGTCCAGCAGCTTTAAGGACCTCAACATCAGGACCTCGTCCTTCACAACAGTCAGCAAGTTTGCCATCGATTACAACGGCCGGTACAGATTTAATGCCAAGACTCTTGGCACGGCTTGACACCGAAGGATCATTCATATCAAGTATGCTCACTTCACAAGATGCACATGCATTGTCCTGAACCATAGTGATTGCCTCCTGGCAAACGGGACATCCAGCACTGAATATTTCGATTTTGCGTTTGTTATTCATGTTAAAATCTCCTTAATAGCTTATTGATAAAGTTCTTCCAATATCGGGCAACTACCAATCGGACCTTTGCCTGTGCATTTTTTCACCAAACGGTTAAGGGCATCACGAATATGGACCAACTCGTGAATTTTCCTGTCAACATCTGTCAGCTTTTCACCCACGCGTAACTTCATATCAGCGCAGGTGGAATTAGGTGTGATCCTTAATTCGAGTATCTCCGTGATCTCATTAAGAGAAAATCCAAGAGCCTGACAACGCTTGATGAAGTCCGTACGTTTCAAAGCTTCTGATGGGTATTGTCTGTGCCCGCTTTTATTGCGAGGGGGTTCGGGAAGCAATCCCCTGCGTTCGTAATAACGAATTGTCTCAATATTGACATTGGCTTTTTGGGCAAGCTCGCCGATTGATAATTTTTCCATTTTACGCCTCCTAAGTATAATAAGGCCTGTACCTTAGTACAGGTCAAGGATAAAGATTAATATTTTTTGATTTACCAATTTTTAATAGGAGTTTTATTTTTCGAAATTAGATAGTCATCAACGGGTAGGATGTGGACCCATTTATTAGCGCCGTAATGCAGCATTCAAAATTTCGCGAATGGCATTTATAGATAGCATAATCATTAATACATTCTTTTTTGAGAATTGATTTTTGTTAAGTTTAGATCCGACATTTCCAGTAAGAATAAGTGTCCCTTAATTCATTTCGATGGCTGTTGCGGTAGGCCGATAATTCTCAAATTAGGTGTGTTTTAAATAAAGTGCCTGTCCCTTTATTCTTTATTATTTTTATATCTCTCATTATCTGATGTAACTGAGCAGGTGTTCCAGGATTTTTATGTTGCTCCGGGCATGTTTTTCACTGTTCACAAACCATTTTTCTATTTTCATCATTTTCATTTTTTTGACTTTTCAGTTTTCTACGACAAAATTACTTTATCAGTTGATAAGAAGTTCCTTTTAGGGAGCAGATAAAGAGATAGGATAGCGATTAATTTTGTTTTTATTTATCCGGCTATTCTAACTGGCATCGTCAATTTTGCATTTTTATGACAACCGACGTTATATCATCATCAATTTTCACTCCACCTATAAATTTATCCAAACCGTTAAAAACTGCATCAAGTATTTGTGTGGCGTTGGAAGAAGCATTCTGTCGAATTAAATTTAAAATTGGCTCTTTGCCTAACATTTCTCCCTTTTTGTTTCGTGCCTCCCAGATTCCGTCAGTACTGAGAAAAATGATTTGACCATTTGAAAAATCAGTTTTTTTATAATTTTCAAAGATCCATTCACCATCCACACCAAGTGCTATTCCCGATCCACCAAGCTCACTGAATGAGCCTGAACCAGGATCATAAAGCATGGCAGGGTCATGTCCTGCCCGCACCCATTCGAGTTGTCTCGTTACAGTGTCAAGAGCCAAAAAAAACATGGTCATAAATTGCCCGGAATCTTCAACATCTTTAACCAGCTGACGGTTCACATCAGAAATGATCTTGGCAGTGCTGCCCGGCAAAGATGCCCGCTGCCGCAAAGAAGAACGAACAGTGGCCATGAGTAAAGCCGAGGAAATACCATGTCCGGAAACATCCCCGATAGCCACACCAATTTTTTGTTCAGCAGCGTCATCAATAATTATAAAATCATAATAATCACCACCGGTTTCATCACAGTAGACGCTTTTTCCAGCTATATCGAATCCATTAACTTTCAGATTACTTTTTGGAAGAAGATTCTGTTGAACTTCCTTGGCCAAATTAAGAGACAGCTGCATTCTTTCCCGTTCAATCAGGCCTTTGGTCATTTCATTGATTGCATCACCTGTATACCCAATTTCATCATTGGAAAAAACCTGCACTCGTTTGTCAAAGCGACCGTTTCTTATTCTACCAAGCGTCTGAATAATGTCACGGAAAGGGATGCTCAGGTTGCGACTCACCAAGATAGTCAAAAAAATGCCGACCCCGATAAAAACCAATGCATTGATATTGATCGCCGATTGTAGCTTTGCAAGCGCGAGGGCAGGTTCGTATTGACTTCCCAGGATTCTGTATAGAATTAGAATTATGCTGATCAGGGGAATCAGGTTACATGCAAAGAGTAGGGCTACCAAGCGGGTTCGGATTCTAATTCGCAGCGTTTTCGGAATGGCAGAAAGACCGCCGTCTGGAAAGAAAAACGGCGCCAGCCGCTTTTGCAACAAGTGCTCGAGCAGAAAAAAAGCGACGGTGATGGTGATCAGGCCGATACTCAGGCCATTATACAAGCTGCGTTGAACCAGTTGTGTTCCAGAATCATAAGCCCAATGAATCGTAGACCAAACAATTGCCCACAGGACCCAGATACTGAAATCCAATGCGATTAAAACAAATGGCTCGTTTAGCAACCGCTGGCGAGCTTTTAATTTAAGATCCTCAGATATGGATGTGCGCCTGGACAGGGCATTCAGGTAATGACGGATAGGTTTTTCATAGAGCAATGTCATCACAATAACGAAAGAAAATGCAAATGGATCAAAAAGCGCATCAGTCCAATAGATGATAGGATTGTCAAATAACTCTTTGGGAAACGGCTCAGCTCTGTGTATCAAAACGATTGCCAAAAAAACACCGATGAAGTTGGCAATACCGTTAGCAACGAGCATTTGGTTTCTGAGATAGAAAAATTTTAATTTTTTCATGATTCGTTCTCCTCTAAACGGAGGATTTAAGACCAGGATGAAGGTAAAGAAAAGTCGTATAATTTAATTGGTATGAATAACAGCGATAAAAATTCGACTAAAAAATGGGGTTTTGAAAACTAATATATTTGCGTTAGCCGGCCAGAAAACCAAATATCACGAAAGTATCAATAAATTGAGAATGCAACAGGGAAGGCAAAAAGTGAGGTATCTGCCGACCACTATACAAACGTCGATACCATTCCATATATCCAATTTCAAGGTTATTAACAGAGAACCAACGAGATATAAGCTGCGAAGATCGAAACAGGAACGAGGGAGCTACGAACTATATAACGGATGTTTGGAAGGACCAGCGGGTTGGATTTATGGGAGTAGCGTCTATCCCAGCGTCTACTAAACTGGAAAAATGAAACGGGTTCAACCAGAACCCGTTCTAAGTTATTGAAATTATTGGTCGGGGCGGAGGGATTTGAACCCCCGGCTTCCTGCTCCCAAAGCAGGCGGAACTTGGTTCAAAAATAACTATAACTTATTAAAAATATTACACATTCGAAAGCCACCTGTTTTCAATCTCCTCAGATCATACTGTGCATGGTGTGCATGATATCAATTAGTTACGCATGCTGTCGGCTGGAAAGGCTAGACAAAGGCTAGACGCGATGCCCCAGCTTGTTACCAGTCCTGTGGTGACTTTTGCTGGCATTCGTTCTCTACACCCAGACAAGCTCAGAGGCTCGTTCGGTGGCCCTGGGGCCAGCTGGCAAGTCGATAAGAACTCCGGCTTGGTAGTTGAGCTCTCGCTTCATGGCCTCCAGTTTCGCCCTGTCACATTTACGGGATTCACGATTGGTTTCCTTTTTAAGTTCAATAGCGAGAAGATTGTAGTCATCGATTCCCCGCCGATGTACGACGATGTCTGGGATGATTCGTCTCCTGCCACCGCCGCGGCAGTACTCCGGCAGGTCGACTCTTTTTGGATCTAGGCCGTGCTTGTCGTATTCAACATCAACGTGGTACTCGGGGAACATTTGCGTCAGTCTTGCGGCAAGTTTGGCACCGATTGAGCGCTCCGCAGCGTCACGCTCCAAAAGCTCCCCGTCTTCCGCAAACAATGCCTCCAGTGCTTCTCTGAGACACCCGTCCAGTTGCTCTATATTCATCTTCGTTTTCCCTTATCTGAGTTTAACGTTAACTTATGATCCATTTGATATTAACCCAACTCTGGAAAACTACAGATATCATTATTGGATGTTGTCAAGTCAAGTAAATTATAATTTTGATTATTCTAAAAGCATATTAGTTCAACGTCAATAAAGTTAACATTTCCGTAAACAACCGCGATCTGGAAGGGTGCTTCTGTATAAGGATATGGAAACGTGTTGCAAACCATCATTTTGCACCCAATTTAGTGCGTAGATCCTTAATAAACCCGGTTTTTTGGCGGGTAATTTTGACATTTTCATCAACATACTTGCCGGATCCAATGAACCACAACAGCCGATCTACGACCGCCGGCAATTCATCATTGATCCGTGCCATTTTAACCATTGTTTTTAACACTTCATAATTATCCTGGCTTTGGGCTAACCCGGTTCCATATAGAATGTCGATGGTATGAGTATCTGGTTTTCCATAATCGCCATAACCCATCTCTTTTAACCAGTCACATCCAAGCGGAAATCCCATGCCAAATATTTCCTGATCCAACAAGATCGGAAGAGCGGCAATTGATATGTCGTTGAATGCAAAGCTGTTCACAAATACATCAAAGGATTTAAAAGATTTAAACCGGGATAAGAACTCCGCTCCGGATAGAACACCCCTACAAAAAATAGCCCAATAGCTGGTTGGCTTATTTATATCCATTGGGTCGGGTGGGGTATGATTTTCTTTAATGTTTGTAAAAAGGTGTTTCCAATCATCCTGATAATTAGAATGGGTTTGCCAAGGATCAAAGCCAAATAGAAAAGATTCTAAGGGATCTATTGCCCCGATGGTTGCCCGCATACCCACTTTATTGGTGAGCGAATTCACCAAATGCCAAAAGCCATCATGCATGCTGTCGACCTGATAGGAACGATAATGATCCAACTTCTGTTCAAGTGCGACTTTTCCAATTTTGGATTCAAGATAGTCGTAGGCAGCGGTGTACAGTATTTTGAATTTTTGATCCGGGGTCATGTTCTGTTCTCCATGAATAGGTGAGAAAATACCTATCTCAGAAAATACGAAGGGGAGACCGTTGGCCTCCCCAAAAATCAAAAATTATCATGATTTTTAATATCAAACAACAATTAGTCTGTCAATGATAAATAACTGATATTATAGAAATAAAATAGTTTCTATTAGGGTTCAAGACATGGAAACAGGTAAGAATATTAAAAGGAATTTTACCGGCAAGGATAAGCTATCGGAGAATGTCATTCGGAATATGAAAGATAAATTTATCGTTGATTCCCTTAGGGATATAATATAGAAAAGAATAAATACATCCATAAGATTTGAGATTAATAATGGCCAGTGCAGAACAATTAAAGGCGCTTATCAAATCCCACCTTGAAGGTGATGATTCACATTTTTACGCAATAGCCATGCAGGTTGCAGCCCACGAGGCAAAGCTCGGCCATGGCAAGCTTGCTCAAGAACTGCGCAATTTAATTGACGAGGCTAAAAAGAGACGTGCAAGGCCAACTACATCAGGCAAACCCATTCCACTTGCTAAACCACGAGGAGAACTGTCCACACTTCTTGCAGCTTCATATCCGAAACTACGTTTAAGCGATATGGTGCTTGAAAAAGCCATAGCAGAAAGGCTTACAAGAATCATCAAGGAACAGCGCCAGATTATCAAAATTCGCTCGCATGGATTAACACCCAGAAAAAAACTCTTATTTATTGGCCCGCCCGGTACAGGCAAAACAATGTCAGCAAGTGTATTGGCTGGGGAACTCGGATTACCTCTTCTCGTAGTGCGACTCGAAGGCCTTATAACCAAGTATATGGGAGAAACAGCTGCAAAGCTGAGATTAGTATTTGATGCAATATCACAGTCGCGTGGGGTTTATCTTTTTGATGAATTCGATTCTATTGGATCTCAGCGCGCCCAAGTCAATGATGTTGGTGAAATTCGCCGGATTTTAAACAGCTTTCTCCAAATGATTGAACAAGATGATTCTGACAGTATTATTCTGGCTGCAACAAACCATCCTGACATTTTGGATTATGCTCTGTTTCGTCGTTTTGATGATGTTATCGAATTTACATTACCTGACCAGGCGTTAATTATTAAGCTTCTGAAAAACAGGCTCTCAGTTTTCAAAACATCCCGAATTGCTTGGAAGAAACTTGCAGAAGAAGCTTCCGGTCTTTGTTATGCAGATATCAGCAAAGTATGTGAAGATGCTATAAAAGACGCTATAATTCACGGTCGTGTACATCTAATAACCAAAGATCTATCAAAGCTTTTTGCTGAACGTAAATCCTACCTAAAATAAATAAGGATTTTCTAAATCGAGTCACAATAACCAATGCCGGATAACGACCCAGACAAACTTTCCCATATCCTCATTGCAGATACTGCTCGCACCGAACCCTATACATCCCCATCATCGGGTGGAAAGACATTTCAACTTCCACAGAGACAGAGGCTAACACACGGACAAAAACTCCAACGCCGATTTGATCAACTTCGTGAAGAGGCGCAAGGAGTTATCGCTGAACAAAAAGCTTTTGGCATAGATGCAGGTAACGGCATTTATATTCAGTTTGAAAGTGAACCTGAATTCGAACTGAAATTTGAAAGTCTCGAAGCAATTCGAAGCGGAATCGAGCTCCTCGCGGTTCAGCAGATTGACAATAAGACATATGCTACGGTCTTTGTCCCCGAAGGCAAGCTGGACATCCTTGCAAAAAAGATTGTAGATTATCTGGAAAAGGACACAAAAAAAGGGCAACCAAGAAATAAAGACCTCGTTGAGAGTATTTCAGAGATTCAGCAAGCCGCCCTTGAAGCCCTATGGACGGATGAACGAGAAGTCTTACCAGCAGAGGATCAACAAGAGATATGGTGGGAAGTATGGTTGCGCGCTGGCGATGATTCTCAAGGTATGATTGATTTCTTTAAAGAACATATCAGTCACCTTGGTTGTACTGTCAGTCCCGAAGTGATTCGCTTCCCTGATCGCAATGTGGTGGCGGTCCATGGAACGAAGGCTCAAATGAGCCGGTCCATAACACTGCTTAACAGCATTGCGGAACTGCGAAAGGCGAAAGAGACTGCCGATTTTTTTACTGCAATGGATGCTCCGGAACAACGGGCATGGATAGAAGACTTGCAGGATCGGACAATTGATCCTCCTGAAGACTGCCCGGCGGTGTGCATACTGGACACGGGTGTCAATAATGAGCACCCGCTTTTGCTTTCATATTTATCCACGGAGGACATGCATAGTTATGATCCCAATTGGAATGTAACCGACCACCACGGGCATGGCACGGAGATGGCTGGGCTCGCCGTTTATGGCGATCTCACCGAGCCTCTTACGCAAACTGATCCGGTTGAATCGTCCCATGACCTTGAATCGGTTAAAATAAAGCCACCAACAGGTGAAAACCCTCCTCACCTTTATGGTCATATTACTGCCGAAGCTATTGCTAGAGCGGAAATACAAAATCCAGATAAAAAAAGAATAGTTTGTATGGCGGTCAGCGCCACGGACGACAGGGACCGAGGTCGTCCTTCATCATGGTCTGCTCGCATTGATAACCTTTGCAGCGGGGCCGATGATGAGAGGCAACGCCTTATAATAACCGCTGCTGGTAATACACCTCTGGAATACCGGCATCTTTATCCTGATAGCAATATGAGCGATTTTGGTATACACGATCCTGGTCAAGCTTGGAACGCTATTACTGTGGGAGCTTATACGGAAAAGGACGACTTTAATGCTGAGGAGTATCCGGGCTGGCAACTGTTAGCACCACTGGGCGATCTTAGCCCTTCTAGCAGCACTTCCATGACATGGCAAAGGCCATGGCCAATCAAACCTGATATTGTTTTGGAAGGCGGCAATATGGCAATTGACCCTACTATAGGTGGTGCAGATTATATCGACAGCTTAGGGCTTCTTTCCACATCTTATCAGCATATTGTTAAACCTCTGGTAATTACTGGTGATACAAGTGCTGCCACAGCGTTGGCATCACAGATGGCGGCAAAACTCCAAGCTCAGTATCCTGAATATTGGCCTGAAACAGTACGAGCTTTGATAATCCATTCCTCTGAGTGGACTGATGCGATGATTGAAAGGTTTAATCCGCGCACGAAGCGTGAATATGAAAATCTATTACGCTACTGTGGATTCGGTATTCCCAACTACGAACTAGCATTGTGGAGTGCACAAAATTCCGTTACCCTCGTCGCTCAGGACTTCTTGCAACCATTTGATAAACGTGGTTCACGATATGTAACCTGCGATTTGAATCTTCATGAGATTCCGTGGCCGTCCGAAGTGTTGCACGAATTAGGAGAAACCCCTGTCGAAATGCGAGTGACACTTTCCTATTTCATTGAGCCAAATCCAGCTCGACGCGGCTGGGGCCGTAAGTACAGCTATGCCAGTCATGGTTTGCGGTTTGATGTCAAGAGGCCTTTAGAGTCGTATGACGATTTTAGATCCAGAATAAACCGTTCTGCCAGGGATGAAGAATCAGGACGTACTCAAGAATCCCCTAGTGATTCAGAATGGCGTCTTGGCCCTCAGCTTAGGAAACTTGGCTCCATTCACTCGGATACTTGGAGTGGAACCGCTGCCGAACTTGCTGAGCGAGGATATATTGCTGTTTATCCCGTAATTGGTTGGTGGCGAGAAAATCCTAAACACGCAAGATGGAACAAACGGACGCGCTATTCTTTGATAGTTACAATCAGAACCCCCGAAACAGATGTAGAACTCTATACTGCCGTTCAGAATATCATTCAGCAACCTGTGGAGATAACAATCTCTTAATTCATGAAAAACGCGGCCGACCAGGAAAAACGTCCTGTATACCATCAACCCTGTTCAGCATAAAGATGCCATGATTTAGATCAGATAAAAAATGTCTGTAAATAATACAATCGTGTGTTAAAAAAGTTGTTTCTGGCATAACACGATCTGGCGATGGTGAATTTTTAACTTATACTACTTTCCTTCTGAAGTTTTCATATATATTTATGCGATCACGTATTATAAGAGAAGAGCTCAGTGCTTGTACAGATGAATTGCTCTACAAGCCTTTTGCAGCGAGTACAAAGGTATATGGAGTTGATGATGTCCTGGCATGACTATAGCGATTATCAACAAGAAGCCGCCATGGAGGAATTCCTTGAGGAGGAGTTGCGTCGGATTTCCGAAGAGCCAGTGTTCTACTATTTAGCTGTATTTGGCGATGCGATTGAAGATCGGGTTAAACGCTGCATAGAACAGGCACAAGCCTTGATTGCTAACGGGTACCCTGGTGCTGCCCTAGCTCGCGCTGCAACTGGGATTGAAATTACCATCCGCTTCTTTTTGGCACGACCTCTAGTCCAAGGCGCATTCCTTTCAGACGAATGGGCAGAGCTTCTATCCCGTAAGGTGCTCAGCAGCCGCACTGCAGAGGACAGGGAATTGCTCCCTGCCATCCTTCGCAACTGGAAAATGGATATCACCAAAGTCAAATTGACTGATGGATCTCAAGCCTGGGAGCAGATAAAAATGAGGGTTTTGCCGAGCCGTAACGATTATGTACACAAAGCAGATAACGCTTCAGTAGAAGATGCCCAGCTTGCGATTGAGTGTTTAACGACTTTGCTAACTCAGGTGGTTGACCCGCTTGCAACGAAGATTGGATTTACACGCGAACAGACGGGGTGCTGGTCAGTGGTCAATGCGAAGAATCCGCCAGATTTTCCAAATTTGAATCCTCCACAGACTTTTACACGGCAGGATCCGTTTGTGTAATAAAAAGGTCGGTGAGATTTATTTTTGTTGTGTTTAAGCCTGAAAACTGCGTTACCGAACCATGGAATGCACCAGATTGGTGGATTGCCATAGAAAAGCCTTGGATGGAGCTTGGATGTAGAATGGAAGCTCGGCGGATCAAAAATGGCAGACAACTATAAATTACTGACCCGACTTCTTGTTGGCGTCTTGAAGCACCAAGCTAAAAGGTATCTTGGCGAGGACGTGATTACTGCTTTAGTGGAGGCAGGAACTGAACATCTCGGCGAGCGACTGCTTGATATCCTGAAGGGAGAGGCCTCCACAAGCGAGCAGGCAAAAAAACTTTCCGTTGCAATTAAGTCGGCCGCAGAGGAACTGGAGCGTGCTTTAGGGGATGAAGCATACCTGCATATAGAAGATACACAGGTAGAAATAGTCGAGGCAGTGGTCGAAGCCTTGGCTAACCTTGAAAGTGGTGACCTTTTCGGTAGGCGGCTGCAGTCCGCGATTCAGGATCTCGTTGCGAGTAGCGTGGGTGAAATAGACGCTGATAACAGCCTTCGAATTTCAATGCAGCTCTACCAAGCTGTACTCATGGCCGTCTTGACAATTCCCGAGTTACAGCCTCGTGCCCAAGACCTTCTGCTTCAATCTCGGATCTGGCTGCTCGGCGAGCAGATACGCAAGATTGAGCTCATGAATCGGTTCCGTGATCAAGCTGCTATCCCTACCGCTACGGTCAAAGCTGTACCGAGCGTACCTTGTGAGAAAGCGACCAAAGAGTTACGAAGTGGTCAGTTCGGTGAGGGTGTTGCGGATAAAGAAGGAAGGATAGAAGCTGGGCACGTAGTGGCGAATGGAACAGTAGAACTTGTGAAGCTAATTGGTCAAGGCGGACAAGCTTCCGTGTGGCAAGGAAGACTGAACGCCACAGGCGATCACGTTGCGGTCAGATTCCTTAACGAAGATCTAATTGAGAAGCCTGAGATTGTGCATAGTTTTAAGCGTGAGGTAGACATTATACAGGCCCTTTCTGGCGATGCAATTCCAAACCTTGTTCAGTCGATAATGTTTGAGGAAGGTCGATACTTCTATATTGTTGATTACGTGGAGGAAACGATAAGCCTGACGCAAGTGATTCAGAGTAGTGACGTACCAGTTGCTAAGAAGATAAGACTTATTAGCGATTCGGCTGGAGTTTTACATACAATTCATCAGCAAGGTTTTATCCACGGGGATGTGAAACCAGAAAACATTACTATCGTAGGTCATGACAGGGGCGTGCGGTTGATTGATTTCGGTTCGGCACGAAGGATCGGGACGCGTGATGCGTATGAACCAATCACCTTTACCTACGCCTATGCTGCTCCTGAGTTGTTGGCGCTCCATCAAACGATGACTAAGGAGAGCCAGACATCGAGGTCTAAGGTGTACATAGCAGAAGTGGGGCCTTACCTGGATATCTACCCACTTGGAGTCATACTTTTCCAAGTCATTGATCCAGGTTTATCTCGAATTGCTCGAATGGAGGAGTACGGTTTTATTGATCAGCTATTAGTAAGCCGGGATCTAAAAGCCGTGATTAGAAAGGCAATGGCTCGTAAGCCAACCGACCGTTTCAAATCAGTGCTTGAGTTTAAATTGGCGCTTGAGGAGGCGGTCCGTTCTGGATCTACATGAGGCGCAGACCCCGAGGAAATCTGCCGAATCCATACCAATTCAACCCTGCGGCTTTTAAATCACATGTAGGCCGTATCAATGCAATCATGCAGGCTCTCGCCAATGATTTCCTTTTTAACACCATCACCCAGAACCAATATCTTTTCCTCCATTATCCACACCTCCCGCTATGATTGCTCCCTGATCCATTCCAATATGTCGTTTACGATACTGAAAGGTATCTCTTCCCAAGATTCGAAATAGTCGTTCCACTCCTTTAAAAACTCATCCTGGGAAATGCTTTTCTTTTTAATTTGGCTTTTGATGTAAGCCACCTGCCGGTCGGTTGCCATCCGAGTCCCATTGTGATTTGCGTTCGTGGATTCAGTGTTTGGTTTGCTGGCCGGTGGTTCACTGTCTTCATCGATAAGGTTTGGCAAATCTTCGATGTCCTGGGTAAATATATCCGAAGCGGCTGTTCCGATCAGAACTGCTGCCACCAGGGAGCGTTTCTCGGCCATTTTTTCAAGAGTGTTTTTGACATCATAAGGATTTAAGCTCCGGTACTTGGATTCAAAATTATTGCAGGACCCGCTAACGTTGCTAACCCACACTTCACCTGTCGGTATATGTGTCAGTGAGCATCTACTGTCATATTCGATATAACCCCTTGTCACCCCTTCGATCTGCTTTCTTTTATCGTAATCCCACTTTTGCCAATTAATAGTGCGATTGGGATCTTCTCTTGAGGTGGTCTCAAATTCGGGTTCAAGCCGGAAGGCCGCACACAGTTTTTCCGCACCGGGTTTCCACAGGGAAGGTTTTTTGCAGCCGGGTATGATTCCGTAATGCACTTGGTCCTTCATGGCCTTATCTTTTATTTCCAGGATCCTCCGCGACTGTTGAATGAGCTCCTCGGCGGTCAATTCATGCCGCACTGTTTTTAGATCATCTTTTTTTAATGGTATGGTCTTTGGCATTTTTGCCTCCTTTATTATGCTGCCCATCGGGGCAATTCTATTTGCTGTAATTTATCCTTATAGCCCGGCCATACATCTGTTTTTAGACACTGGGCATAAGCACTTAATATCGGTGCAATCTGTTTTTGAGCCGTATTCAACATATCCTTTGTGGCCTCATAAACCGCTACGGCATAGGGTGGTTCTTTTTCAACAGCGATAAATATGAATGTTTTGTGCCGCTTTCCGGTAACCGCTGTTAATCCATCTAAATAAAAAAGTGCCTGCCAATGATATTTAAAGTTAGCAATTGCTCTTGAAAATCCATCATATCCAGCGTCTATACAGGTTTTTAAATCCACCACCTCCCTTTCATTGGTGTACCAATCAGGTCGGGCCTTGCATAAAAAGCCATGTGTCGGATCTTTAAAAAAGATCGATTGTTCAGAAACGCCCTCAAGCAGCAGATCATAGGCGGTCCTGTTATTGTATACGGATTCTTTCATACCCGCTATCGTAGACGCTTCATCCTGATTTATTATTATTTTTCCCTCTGCTCTTTTTTCAAATGATGCCCACTCTTCCTTTCCCGCCTTTGTGCGTTTATCCACCTGTGGTGCCATAATTATGGACTGATCATATCTATCAGGCTCCAATACCGCTATGTGTATCGCGGTGCCAAGCACCATAGCCCTTGTCGGTTCATCTTCCTCTGAGTGGTACCATTCATGAAAATGGGCAGGGCTTTTTGACAATTGCACCAAACCACTTTTATTCAATGCTGCCTGTTGATGGTATTCTTCATTGCTCAAGTCAAATATTCCAGGTTCCGTTATCTTTTTCATTTCGCTATCCTCCACTATTGGTAGAAACACCCCACCGGTTGTTAGTGTAACTGGCGAATTGTCTACTCGGTCATTGTTTAAGGTTAGAGATTAGGATTGCGGTATATTAGCGAGAATCGGGGTTATATGATCGATGAATTCACTGCGCAGATGATTGCTTTTATGATCGGATTGTTTGCCGGCGGCTATTATCCAAAACAATTTATTCACTGTTATAGGCTTTTCATCATTGGCCCTCGCAATTGTGATTAAAGTCTTTAAGAGCTCATAGTTCTCCATGGATTCGATGATTTCAATATCATAAAGAAGGGCTTTCACCTTGGGGTCCGGCGAAATGTAATCGCAAAAGCCAGCCTGGGTAAGAAAGTCACAGGCCGATGGAAATGTGAATCCCTGTATTTCTTTTTGCAGCAGCAAGGGCAGTACCGCCGTCGTCATCTCATTATATTTGAATCCTTCGACAAAGGCCTTAAATGTCTCCACGGTTTTAAGCTGAGATACAAAGCAGGCACCGGACAAAGCGGTTTTTGAAAACACCTCCCAATAGGTCCAATAAGAGTCTTTATTGGCAGACTCGGTTACCTTTGGCACTTTATCCCGAATGTTACCTGACAACGACTCCCATCTTTTTCCGTATTGTGAATACAGCTTTATGGGGTCAAATCCCTGCATGAGATCCCTCAGGTTTTCAACAGGCCCAATTACCTCCTTCATCCGTTTGGTGCAGATAACAGCGTTAAGAAGTGCAAGGAAGATATCTTTCAACGTATTAACATCAGTTGGATCACCTGCGGCATTGTCTTTTAATTGATCGGCGACAAATTCTGTCCCTGCCTTATTGGTCAAGTAATTCAATGCCTCATTATAAACGGTTTGATAAACATTGATCATGCTACCCCCTTTTCACTAAGTAGACATATCGTTTCAGTGGCGATGAGTTCCCAGTTCTTGTAATCGTTTTCCTGTACTTTGATATAAATTAAATGCTCCAATTCGCATTTAAGGGATTCAATGTTTTCATTAGTCAAGTGGCTCTGTCCGTCACTCAACAATATGGCTGCCCTAATCTGATGCTCAACCATATGTTGCGCTACACTATTAAAACACGTGCCGCCGTTGGTAAGCAGAAATTGGTCATCATGTTCAACTTGAACCACCTGGGTAGAGAACTGGAATATGCGGTTCATGACATGTTTTAGCGAGTCATAGATGTAAGGGATGTATCCGTAAAATCGCTCCATAGAACCGCTGACATCTATATACACATCAATGTTTGGCCTCTCGACACCCATCCTTTTCTGCCACATGACGGGAACGGCCCCGGCTGACAGGGTGAAGGCATCACGTCTGCTAATCGATAAAGGTACCGATAAGCTGTATCCATCGCAGACCTTTTCGATTGACCGATCGCTTAATATCCCATTGATCAGGCCATCAACATGCTCAAGCGCATCCCCTTCAAAAATCGACACCCGTTGTCGAATCTTAGGATCATCACAGGTTTGCTGGATAAGCCATGTAATTTGATCATGAGGCTTCAAACGGGGTAGAGGCACTTTTAACAGGCCATTACGGCCGTGTGAGGAGCGGCCTTTGGGGCCGCTGAGCGGCCTTTCGAAGTTCTCTTGCCGCACCAGCGGAACTATGCTTCCCATGATTTCATCAATGCTGGCTGCCGTACCACTCTGATCATTAGGATCAGCGGCCCCATCAGCTTTTGAGCGGCCCCGCTGCGCCTTTTTCGGGTTATCTTGATCGCTACAGGGCCGCTCACCTTCTGCCTTTTGTTCGTCCGGGGCCACTTGATCCTCACCTGTCTTATTCTCTGACACTTCCAGTGCATCTTTTTCAGTACGGTGGTCAGGGTCCTCCGATGAAGCTTGCTTCTCTTCTTCTACCGCTTGATCTCCATGTTCAGGACTATCCACCTGATTATTTTGAGCCTCACTTTCTGCACTCCCCTGTGATTCCATATCGTTAGATTCAGCGCCATTGGAGGAGAGGGTACCTTTTCCTAAATGCTTGCTGGCTTTCGGTCTGGATTGCATGCTCTGATACCACCGCAGGATTAGGTCCATCCATTTGCCGTAACCGGAGCCAGGAGCCCTGGATACAATATGCTCCCCGATAACTTTCAGCAGTTCATGATTCTGCCGGTACAAATTTGCGTGAACCTGCTGAAGCATATTCAAACCGTCTTCTTTGACATTGAAATAATCCCAATCAATTGTTCTGTGTCGCCCTGTCAACAACAGCTCCTGGGGCTTTTGATAAAACCGCTCCGGCAGCGTTGACGGGATATACCTTCGGGCAATAGCGTTGATATAGGCGTCTTCACCGAAGTTCAGCAGCTCTGCCGGGTAGTCTTCTGAAATAGCACTCGGATACAAATTCCTCAAAATTAGATGGTCACGTTCGTGGACCAGGATAAACAATAGATCCTCGGGACCCAGTATATGTTGCAGGAAGAACTCAGTTCCGATGCGCAGATCTCCCTCCATGAAATTAATAACGGCAGTGGAGATCCTACGGTTAAAAGCGATGTGCCTTATAAATTTCAGTATCTTTGGTATCTGTTCAGAACCATTACAGCAGGAAGCCCAGTAACTAAAGATTTCATCACTGGCGATGGTGTTGACCAGAAGTGAAGCCGCCTGCTCCAAATTGTCATCGCGCAACGACTGTTTAATCTTCTGTATTCTCTTCGCCAGCAGATTCATGCTCACCCCCTTGAGTAAAATCCCGCGCCTCAATCACTTTCTTGATGATTGATTTGACTACCTTGAACTTCTCCAGAGTCTTTATGTTGGGATTTATGATCACCGCTTCCAAAGCAAAATCAGAAATGTGTTTTTTAACTGACCAAAGACCTTCACGAGTGTAATCTTCCCAGCCGACATCCTTTTGAACACTTCCCAGCACTTTCACACGCTCTAATTTACTGTTGACCATCACCAATGCCCTTTTCTTGTTGTGAGATAGGATGATGGTGCACGTATCTTCTCCAGTGCATTGTCTGGTCTCGCTCACCGAAAAATTAATGTTCTCATCATCCCACACGAGTGGAACACCTTTGCCGTCGAGAGAGTAGACATTCGGATACTTTGTAGAGGTATCGAACCACCAGGGCCGATCAGGTCCTATTTTCTTCCATCCATTGGTCAAAGCCTCACTCTGATAAATCCTTTCTGCTTTGTTCATCATAATCTCCTTTCTTCAAATGGTTGCTGTGATTTGATTAACCCTGTCCAACAAATTGGTGACAGGGACCTTTTCTTTGATTAACGTTTTTAAGGTAATGTTGGTTGCTAGATGACGCGCTAATTTTTCAGCCAATTCCTTTTCAAGCACCTCCTTTCCTGCCATGGTTTTAACCTTGGCAATTGCTTTCTTGAGAGTTGGTATTTTTTCTTCTGAATCTGACAATTGTTTCATGGCTGAGACCCAGGCTAGGGTGTCTGTGATCTCAACATCACAAAGCTCACCAATGTCTTTTGCCATGGTGATCGGATCCCCAAGAGTGAAGCCGCTTACAATGCTGCGGATGGTTCCCAGTATCATTCCAGGATTAGCTTTGGTGCGAATAACACTGTTGACTTCCGGTATGACAGACGCCACATAAGAGGTAACGGCATCAGGAGCTGAAAACATGTCCAATCCTGAGGCATAGCGCAGCGCCAATCCAGCCTTGATCAGCTTTTTCATCATTTTCAATTGCCGGGCATTGAAGATGATTTCTTTATCCGACACCTCCTGCATGATCTTTTTGCACATCTGACAAACCCTGTTTTCATCTTCGGCTGTGATTTCAGCATTGCGAGCCTTTTTCATCATAGTCTTAAGGTCATACTTCCTTGATTTGTGGCCGTTGCCAGACAGGATGCTGTTTATGTTGCGCTCTTTCATCGCTGTGATATTTGGAACCTGCACACAAACGAATCGGGAGGCCAAAGCAATATCCATGTATCCGCTTTGATATCGCTCCGGCGGGTTCACTGCGGAAAACACCATTTTTAGCTTGGTCGGCAGACCCATTAGTGTGCGAGTTCTAATCAGCTCGTGCAGTTTCGATTGAATGAAAGGATTGGCCCGATTGATTTCATCGAACAACACGGCATCGGCATTCCATATGGAAAGTGGGGTTGGGACAAATTCGAGAGTACCTTTGGCCAAATCCTTTGGGTTCACAAAACCAATCAGATCGTCAAAATTCAGTGTCGGTACCTCGTAGTTGCGGAATTCGATGTTGGGTTTCAAGAGAGCTTTGGCGATAGCTTTCGACCCCTCGGTTTTGTTGCTGCCGATATCCCCGATGAAAAGCATAGACAGATCTGACAGAGCAGCTGCCAGAATTAACGGCTCAATATCATCCCAGCCGTAAATGCGGAATTGATCGAACATTTTTTCAACACCTCCCGACTCTGAAAACTTGGTCCCATAGAAAGCAAAAAAGGAGACCGAATTGGTCTCCTCAACTGAAGGCAGATTATACCTGTAACCTACTATTATTATTCTATATTATTGCTATATTATATCATAACAAACATCAAATGTCAATAGGATAACATATTGATATTATTATATATAATGTCATTACGTCAATTCATTAATCGTTAAATATGGTATTTATCTTAATAAAATCAGATATATATTGTCGCATTCTCAACTTGGGTTCCTGCTCATAATCCCATGTAATTCTTCAACAACCACACTAACTACGAAATGTCTCCGAGTAATTGCATATTCCAAGTGTCCAATACCAAACATCCCATATTGAAATCGCCACCCTTAGCGCGATTTCATTAAATCCCAGAAAAGAAATATACAGACCCAGAGTCATTGGGTATCTCTCTTTTCCGCTTTTTCGCGCAACATAACCAGATCGTCATCCAAGCCGTGCCGCAGAAGGTCCAGACGAGGCGATAAAGATGCCAAGTGCTCTGCAGTGATGTGCGCCAGGTGAAAAGGAAAAATACTTGGGCCATCGAGCAAGTCTTTAATGGCAGCTGAACCGTTTGCGCGGGCGTGCAAAGATGCTTCCACCAACCAGGCAATGAGCCTGGGGTTTTGAATCGAATAGCGATTGCCTTGAGCGTACACGCCCTTTTCATCCGTCTCATTCAGAACATTCCAGTCGATGAATGACCTTAAGACACGTCGGGCTGCCCGAGAGGCAGTTTCGCGCTCTCCGTATTGTTCTTTAACCCTACGCTGAACATGAGCTGCCGCAGCCGTTCCCTGAAGCCGCAGCAGACGACCAGTGTGCGCGGCGACCGCACCCCAAAACGGATAAGCGGCTAATGCCATGCCCCAGTGAACGGCAATGCGTTCTTTTCGAGGCAGTCTCTGATGTATCCGCAAGCCTTCGTCGCGGAGCGCCTCCAATCTGCGGGGTACAGTGAGCCATGTCTTCATTAGGATAGTGATGACCTTCTCCCGATTGCCCCGGATGGCTTGACCGCCGATGGAGACCTTATTCTTCAGCAGTTCCTGGAGAGAATCGTTGACTGCGGTTTTATCGTTTCCAGCCAATACCAGGTTAGCTGTCTGTTCAAGCCATTCAAGGCGGACGCGTTGACTGAACCCGATTTGGCTTGCCCGTCCCTTCATGCGCCCCCCTTTTCAATCTGAACAAGAGGGACGACGACCTCTTCCAGGGAAATACCGCCGTGTGCGACAAGGCGTTCTGTTTCACGAACAAATGCCGAACGGCTTGGTGCAAGCAAAGGCAGATAGTTTTCCGGCAGACCGACCGTGGGCCATTCCAGAGCATCTGGAAAGCGATCCTTGATTTGATCACGAAGGATGGAATCGGAATAAATCCGTACGCGCTCACCGCGCAGATCTGCAACCGCTCCTTCAGCAGGACGGCCGCATCCGACAGCCTCCACATTTCCGTGGTCCGATGTCAGGTAGATACGATACCCATTGTTTAAAAGCAGTTCTATGATATTCGTCATGAATGGCTGTAAAGCCCATTGTCGAATCTGATTATGCATCCCCATGGCACCGAGCTCCATGCCGTGCATGATCTTATCCACTTTGTCTATGATCAGACCGGCAACTCGTATCCTTGGATCTGTAATCAGCTCTTCCACGTTGTTAAGGGAGCCGTTGCCTAATCCCTTAGCGTATATGGCTTCATGTTGTGTCAGGCCCTGGTCTGTCCAGAATTGTGTCCATAGGGCGGATTCCTTATTTGTGGTATGGATGCTGTTAGGATAATAAATAGGCGGTCTGCCGGCAAAGGCAGCTTGGCGTGACACTGATGTAATTGTCGGTATCCATGCGAAGACCGCGTTTTCGCGGAACCGGTATCTTTGCTGCTGTTTAGTAAGCGCCTTGCGTATGACGATCCACTGATCGAACGAAAGCCCATCCACCAAAAGAAATGCTACCCTGTTTCCTCTGGCATTACCAATGTATCGGGCGAGGAGTCGGGGAATGTGGTGAAGCATGACTGGTGGTACCGGCGGCAGATTGAACAGACCTGCGTATCGCTTTTTCAGCCAGGTCACAAGTTCGGCGTCAATTTTGGTTTGTAGGGATTTGATCCTCTGATGGACCCGTTCGGGCAACCCTGCATCTGGTTCCATAACAAGCGCCATAAGCTCGGCCCAGGTTTTGGCAAAGTGAAACCAGTCATCATACCGTGTATCCTCTCTCGGGATGGTGGACGCTATATTGTCAAGCAAGCCATTCACGCGACGCGTTCGGTCTGCCTGCTCGTCGGTACGGATGCCAATGGCGAGCCAGGTTTTGGATAGAGAACCGGCTCGCTCATGGGAAACGGCTTGAAGCAGCCCTTCAAGGAATAGATTGTCGATGTATACACGGATATCATCGTGGTCAAAAGGTAAGTCCGAAGGGCCCGAAAATTCAAGCCCATAGGCTTCCTTGTTTTCGCTGATCTCTAAACCATCTTTTTTTGACGACCGGTCGAGAAAAATGGGCCAGCGTTCCTGAAGGAAGGCGAAAAACGCTTCTCGGTCAGGGATAATGGAATCGAGCGGCCAGCCTTCAAAGCCGTCGTTCTGGCGAAGGACCTGGATGAAACGTTCATCCAGAATCGTCGGGATGCGCTGTTCACGGTAATGGCGACGTAGTAGCACGCGAAGCAGATCAGACGGCTTTCTGATCAGTTCAGGCGCGATCTCGAATACATGCCGCATAACGAACTCTTTGGTAGCGTTGTCCCCCAAGACATCGGGTGCGTGTCGTTTTTGGGCGTCAAAAAGCGGCTCAAGATGCCCGCGGTCCAAGCCGGCTATTACCGGATAGCTCAAGTTTGGGAATATCTCTCCAAGGTTGAAAGATAAGCGGCGACCAGCTTGGAGCAGATCGTACGGCAAGGAACCAAGATCGCTGGCCTTTGAGCGAAGTGCGACGACCAGATCCGTCTGCTCTCCCTTGTCCCAGCGGGAACGGAACTTGGTTTCATAAGCATAGCGGAAGGCAACGTGATCTTCGAATGGGACCAGTTCAAATCCCCGCTCGCGTATTCCTTCAAGAATCCCTTCCTCCAGGATAAGTCCGTCGGGATCGGCAACCAGGGTCAAACGCGCCACCTTTGGAGTGAACTCCTTGAGAATCTGGTCGCGCCAGCTACTCATGGGCACCTCCTTCCACGCGGATGACAATAAGAGGCACCATTTCCGGATACACTTGGGCTTTCCGCTTAAGCTCCTCGTTCCACGCTTGCTCTTCCTGCCGCAGGAGGTTCAACCGATGGTCGCGAACCTGGGGAAGGCCGACTCGTTCGATAACACTACGCCTGGCAGCGAAGGCATATTCCCCTTTTTCCCTTTCTCGGGTCAGACGCGAACGGTGTTCTTGAACAAGCTCATCATAGGTGGCTCGTCCTTGCTCTTCTGCAATTCCTGCCAGCCCATCGAAGGCTTCCTTGGATTTGTCCATGTCAAGATGCGTCCGAACATTAGGCGTCACATCCAAAAGCTTGTCCCAGAGATGCCTGGCGGTTGGTGCAAACACCTTCCCGCCATCAGCTATGAACAGAGGCATGATCCGGTGGCGATTCCATTCCATCGTTGTAATGCCGATCCGCCAGAGAGACCATAAGCCCGTAACTTCATCGGTGATCCCTGGGATTGTGACAACGGAGATCGGCTGCCCTGGAACAAATCGAGGCAATCTCATGGCCAGCCTCCGAACCCTGGAATCCTCCAATGTCAAATGGTGGGCTGTGGGGGATTGGTCGGCCTCCTTGCCGCTGAAGACAACATTGGCAATTGTTTCGCCGTCCGGCCACGTCAAATTCCAGGTTCGTCGTTTCCGCTCAGCCTTGCCGCCGTGAGCGTTCAGATAACTCACCGTCATCCGTTCAACCCAGTGTGGTAAGGGGTGGGTCATAAGTCGTTGGGCTTCAGATGGTTCCAGGTCCTCTGTGGCTCCCAGGACAGATGAACTCGCCTTTGTATCCCGGGCCTGCTCCTGCAAACGAGCGATGACCTCGTCTACAGATGTGTCGATCGCATCAGGGTTGAGTATGGCCTCCACATGTAAGTCATCAAAGATCTGTCCAGCCTGTGCCGAGTCGAGTACGTCCCCGGTCTTGTCGATGCCGAACTCCTCGAAGATAACCGCAAGCTTCTCCTCCAGCACTTCCCGTACACGGTGCTCGACCGAATCCTCAAAAACGAAATTGACGGCACGCACCACATGGTTTTGGCCGATACGGTCCACACGGCCGATGCGTTGTTCGATTCGCATCGGGTTCCAGGGAATGTCATAGTTGATCACCACGTGGCAAAACTGAAGATTCAGACCCTCGCCGCCTGCATCGGTGGAAATGAGAATGCGCGCCTCCTCGGCAAAGCTATCCTGGGCCTTTTTGCGCTCATCCATGTCCATTGAGCCATTGAGGCATGCCACTGGAAAGCCACGCTCCGCCAGGAACTGCTGCAGCATCTGCTGAGTCGGTACAAACTCGGTGAATACCAGAACTTTCAGTTCAGGGTCGTTTTCATCGGCCTGCAAACGATAGAGCCAATCGAGCAGGGCCTCTGCCTTGGCATCTGCCCCCGCCTGTTCGCAGCGGGTGGCGGCATCGAGAAGCAGCTTTACCTCGGCACGTTCGTTTTTGAGCGCTTTTAGTCGAGTGGTCAGAAGCGTTTCGACTTGATCCTGACCGTCAAGGTCAGCCCATTCCTCGTTTGAGAATGTTGGAAATAGACTCAACTGCTCCTGCGGTGTTTCGAGCGCCTCCAGCCTGCGTTCCAGCGTCGTACGGATGGCGCTCGTGCCGGAAACCACAAGGCGCTGCATTAAGATCATGAGGAATCCGATGTAGCTGCGCTTCTCGCGCTTGGCCTGGTTGTAACCTTCCCGCACATACTCTGTGACCGCATCATAGAGCTGCCGCTGATCCTGATGCCGATCCTCCCAGGAAACCGCAGCAAGCTCTGTCTTACGAGGTTTGAATAGTGGCTTGCCTTCAGCGGTGATAGCACGCCGCTTTTCGGTCCGGATCACATAGGGTTGGACCCGGTCCCGTGTGATGCTACCCGCATCTGGAAACGCCTGAGTATCGATCAAAGAAACCAACCTATGGAAAGCATCGGTCTGACCCTGGTGTGGAGTTGCCGACAGCAGCAGGAGATACGGTGCGGCCTCTGAGAGCCCCTGGCCCAGTTTGAACCGGGCAACTTGGTCAGTACTGCCACCGAGCCGGTGGGCTTCGTCTACAACGATCAGATCCCAGCCAGCGGAGATAAGATCTTCAAACCGCTCCTGGTTGTATTCGGCCATCTGTTTGTCCGACCATCCACGACGACTCTCAAGCGGTTTAACAGAATCCATAGGGCAGACCACTTGCAGATGGCTCTGCCAGATGTTGTCCTCTCTGGCGATGCGGCGATAGGCCGAAAAATCGCTGGGGATGAGCAGCCGAAAGTCCTCGTTAAAGTGAGTACGCATCTCGGCGACCCATTGGGTCAATAGACCCTTTGGAGCGACAACCAACGTTCGTTTAACCAGTCCCCTCAGCTTGAGCTCACGTAGAATGAGTCCGGCCTCGATGGTTTTCCCCAGGCCTACTTCATCGGAAAGCAGGTAACGCACACGGTCATCTGCAATAGCGCGGGATAAAGCCCGGATTTGGTGTGGAAGTGGAATGACAGACGATTCAATGGGTGCGAGAAGCATGTCCTGGGTCAGGGCATCGGCCACCCGCGCGGCAGAGGCGACATAGGCAATACTCTCAGCGGTGCCAATTCCGAAATCTCCCAATGGAGCAAGTCTGGACACAGACACGCGGACCACCGAATTACGGTCGGGAAGCCATACCCGGCAGGTCGTTTCACCCCAGAGCGTCTCGGCTTTGATGACCTTACCGAGCTGCCCGTGGTCGATTGAAAATATCCACTCTCCAACTCTCATGAAAATACTTATTTTTTCTTCTTCCGTTTGCGTTTTTTCGCCTGCTTCGCCCGCTTCCGCACATGCTTGGGATCTTGCAGGTTCCGTAGTCTTGCGGCCTCTTGTTCCTGTCTCCTCCTTTCTCGGGTTTTCCATGCCTTGTCTCTTTCGGATTCAAGTTGTTTAACCTTTGCCTCCGCTTCTATTGCTCGTTTTCGTGACAGCTCCTCCCTCTGTTCAGACGCCTCTGCCAATCGCCATCCCATTTGTGCAACGAAGAATGGCTTTTCCAGATCTGGGGTCTTGTCAAATGCCTCGTCAAGATTTCTGGTATAGGCTTCTTCAAGTTCGGAGACATACTTGGATTTTTCTTTCTCGTATGATGCCTTGGCCGAATCAATGCTTGGACCGAAAAAGCGAACATAGCGATCTTTGTCGATGAATGAGATTCCGGCATAATAATATTCATTAAGCATGCATTGCTGGAGCAAGTCTGGGTTTGTTTGCTTGCCAGGTAAGGCGGAAAGGTACCGGTATACAGCTTCCGGTGTCCATGTAGAGACAGCTTCCTCTTGAAATACTATATCTAAGACCCTACTTTGAGAAACAAAATAAAATCTTTCTAAAACGGTATCCACGCCAGGGATCGAGTATTTTCCGGATCTGAGGTTGTTTATTAGAACCCATATTTCGGCTTCTGACTCGACTTGAAGCGAAGAGCGATAGGTCCCGCTGTATTCACGTCCTTCCTGGATTCTGCTTTTGGCTTCCTCAATTTCACCCCAGTCATCCTGAACAAATCCAGTCATATCTGAGATGCTCTGAATAGAGATGCCAGAGCTGATGAACCGGTCTTCAAAAGCGGCCCTGTCGAACCCCCGAGGAAAAATCAGTTCAAGGTATTCTTTGAACGAACCAACACGTCCATCCGCACTAAGTCTTATATAGCCGTCGATAAACAAATTTTGTTTATAGCTGCCCTTCACTACAGCAGCACGAAGGAATTCTGGCGTTTCCGCGCCAGTCGTATTTATGAAGCGAACAGCCCATTCGAAATGCTCCCAGGCTTCCTGCATCAAATTAGGAGTCGTACATAGTATAGCACCTGCGTCTGTGAGCATCTGGAATAGCTCAACTGCATAGTCGTGGTTGTGACAGCCGGTGGCTGTCAGTGGCAAAAGTACGCTTGAATCATTAAGCCAAAACGTTCTATTAAATATATCCTGTCTTACCTGACAACATTTTGGGTCGAGTCCAAGAAGATGATATAGGAAATACCCTTGTGAGACTGAGGCAAGATACTGCCTCTGTGGAGGACTTGGTTCCACAAGGAACTGATGCACCGCTTCTACAAAGGCGGCCCGGAGCCCCATGTCCTCAATCTCAGCAGCTTTGTCAGAGACAAGCCCGAATACATCCGATAGCTCGCTCGGACTCGCTGACTGGCCAGAAAAAACCTGATTCGCTATTGCCGATCCACGATTTGCGAAACTGGCTACCATAACCTCCTCAGCCAACCGTTGACATTTTTCCAGCTGTATGTCTGTCAAGACGCCGTAATTATTCTTCAGGTTGAGACAGAATTGGCCATATGCTTGGTCCTTTTCTGTTTCCCGAATCGCTTGGTACTCTTGAACCTTCGCACGGCCACTTTCGGTAATTGAAAACTTTCCGGCCACCTCAGTCACTAAACCTTGATTGACAAGATCTATAATGGCCTCGCTGGTTGCTTCTACAGAATTGGTCTCCCCTTTCGTGAAAGCCTTCAAGGTAGGAATGGATGCAAGATTGTCTTTAGTTATTTCATTGTCATCGGTCGAGAGAAGGCCAGCAAGAATGATTGGCGACATATAAGCTGTCGCCTGTACGCCCTGAAGTCGCCTGTAAAGGAATAAGGCAGTGGCGGCTTCAACCTCTTCCTTCGGCCTTGCCGCAGTTTCGATTCTCTCTCTAACACGATACCGTGGCACTATGAATCGATTTACAGTCTTGAGCATGCGTTGCAGTTCTGAATGTGTACCATCACTATTCGAATATTGCACAAGAACTATGTTGTATTTCTCAAGATACTCTTGCTCGTCAGCCTTTGTGAAATCCGCGGCAGCCATGTAAATGGGATGTTGAGGGCTCGCTGTCTTCCTCGCGAGCTGCAAAACGCTATCTATGTCTGGGTCAGATAGGCTATGTCCGATTATGAAAAAATCGAACATTTCGAATACCTGGCGGAGCTTATCTCGAAAATACTGCCCTGAATCATTTATATAAAGACGTCGGTAATCGGCTGAAGTAAGAACAATCTCATTTGGATGATTCAGGTCGGAGTGTAGCTTTTGAATAAGATGACTGACACCATCCCGAAAGGAATAGAAATCTTCTTGGCGGTTTCTAATAATAGTAAAATGCTCCCCCAATTCAGCAAGATAAGATGCAATTTCGTCATCGTAATTTGTGGTAAGGTAGCAGGCAAATGGCCAATTGGCGATTAACTCATAGATAACACCTTGCACTTTAACAGAAGGTTTTATCAATTTATGAATTAAATCAATTAGTTGGCTGCGCTCACCAAGGTCACGCTCTGCCTGCCGAAAAAGTTCAGGATATTTTTTCCGCTCAAGAAGTTTTTTGTATGATTCGTTGTCAGAAACACAACCTATCTTCATGAGTTCTGAGCAAGTTCGCTCCGCAAGACTGTGCCAGGAGGGGTAACCAACTTCACATGATGGGCCCGATCCGACGAGAACAAAACAGCGTCCGTTGTTTATGGCTCTTATAAGTCGTTTATCAAACATTTCATTCCTCCCCCGTTCTTGTGAGCGCCTGGTCGTACCACATGAGGAGCTTTGGATCCTCCTGGAGAATCTTTTCCGGAATCTTGAGTGCAACGGCGATGATGGTGGCGTAATCGCGCTCCTGCCAAGCCTTCTTGAACCCGGCGCGAACCGCCTCCAAGCGGAACACCTTTAGGCGTTTCTGTTTGGATTCGCGGTATTCCTCGAACTCGCGCATAAGTGCTCGCTCGCGCAGCTTCTCCAGGTCGCCGGCCTTATTTGGATCGGGCACGTACCAGCGGTCCTTGCCTTTGGCCTTGAGCGCCAAATCGTCCTTGGCCAGATTGCGCAGCTCCTTGAAATTCGAGGATAGGTAGCTGTGAATCTGACTGGACACCTCACCCTTGCCATCGTAGCGCAGGAAGTTCTGCTCAAGCAGTTCATCAAGCTCGAGCATCTTTTCGTTCTTTTGCCAACCACCAATCTCCTGCATGAATTGCGGCTTCAGGTCACCTGCCGTTTGTGGCTTCTTCGTGAGTTGTTGTTTAAGCCACTGGATGGCCGATGCCTCGTCGGTGACGAAAAGTTGGAGTTGCAGGATTTCCTTGACCGTCATCCGTTTCTTGTCATACTCGGGTGCCTGGTCAGGTAAGAAATACATACCGTCGCGCGGGGGAAAGCGTTGTTCCAGTCCCGCGTAAAACTCAGCGGCGGACAAGGGTACCGTGACACCACGCTGGACATGAAATGCCACCATACGGTCAAAAAGCAAAAAGTTCTGACGTTCGGTAATGACCTCTGCTTGATTGTTCTTCACGACAAATAGAGGGAGCTGTTTCAGGTGAGTCCTAACGAAATCCCAAACTCCATCTTCAACCCCTGCTGATAACTTGAACCGATCTTCAAGTCCGCCATTGGGCTCGTATGCAGAGATCACCAGATCTTGATCAACTGCCCCTGCCCTATTGACGGCATTGAATGAGCGCTGTTGTTTGTCAAGAACACGAACATCTGCAACAACCAAACCGGATGCTTCGATAGATTGCTGGATAGCACTCCAGACTGCATTCTGGCTATTGTGGAACTCAATGGTTATCCATCGCCCCGGCTTAAGCACACGTGCATATTCCTTGAATGCCGAGGCCATCATGTGGGAGTAGAATGGAAGATCCTTTTTGTGAACGTAATTAAGAACGCAATCATCTTTCGTGATACTTTTGACTCGTACCCACGCTTCAACAAAGAGATTCAGTTCTGAGTATTGAAGGGATTCTCCAAATGGTGGGTCTGTGAAAATATAGTCAATTGTGTTGCTAGGGATGTTTTTCAGATCGGCAATGCTCTGCGTTGAGATAACCGCTGTTTTGCTCACGGCGCTTGATAGGTTGCCGATCTTACGGATTTTCCGCCGCAGGACATCGAATACGTTCCGCTCCAAGTGAAGAGACGGGGTAAAAAGTGTCCCTGACACTCCCCCACCACCGCCGAAATACCCCTGCTTCCTGGATACATAGTTATTGATTGCGCTTAGGCAAAAGCGAAAGAGTGATGTATGCCGCGATGATGATAGCTTAAGTTGCCACAATTCACCTAAGGCAAACAAAGCCCTTGGAGTATACATATGACAAATATGGGAGATGCCAGTACCATTTATCAGTTTGTTGGTTTGACGCCCCGGGAAAAACTTGTCCGTAGGAACCGACGGCCACTGACGATTGTCGAATCGCTTGTCAAAATCCCTCCTGTCTGCATCCGAAATCTTGACCTTTACGCGCTTTGAACCAGACTTAACGGTCATCTCTACAAGCACGAATTTCGGGACACGAACAACTTGGTTAAGAACAGGATCATATCTTGTGCCAAATGCTCGCTCGAGTTTAACGGCACCTGTTGTTCTTGAAGCGCTTTTTCCGACGGTTGAACCACACTCAGGACATGGAAACGACTTCTGCATTTTCCCATTCTTTAGCGCTGATTCCCAGAAAACGAGCTCGTTGCTACAATTTGGACAAAGAAAAACATCAGACCAGATAGCATTCAACACTTCACCAGAGCTACTTTCATACAGCCACGACAGAGAGCTCTCAAGTTCATCAACAACTCGAAGAGCCTCTCTTCCGAAGTCTTCGAGGTCAAAAAAGTCAACGTAGTTTCGAGCGATGAAAGTAGCAATTGGGGACAGATCCGATAGGATCGAATGACGTTCCCCAACCATAGAAACAGCGCTATTTTGCTCATCCAGGACTGTTCCATCATCCTTCAGCCTGTAACCGAGAGCCTCGATTTCTTTTACATCTCCACACAATTGAGCAGCTACACCTGTCATTCCCGTCCCGCAGAACCCATCGAAAACTACATCCCCTGGTTCGGTGTAATGTAGAATATATCGCATGATAGCCTTGTGAGGAACTTTGGTGTGGTATGAATGGGCGTTGTAAATCGGGTCGTTTTTGCCTTCGCTGACATCTGCAGCAAAAGTCTCGCGACCGTAAAACTTACCTGAGTCATACGGCCTGCCATAATGCTTGATAAAATCCACAATAAACGGGTTCGGGCAGGCGGTGTAATACGGCGGGTTGGACAGCGCCAGGATGTCCTCGTCCTCGCCAATCGGAAACCCCTCGATTTTGCGAAACTCAGGGTCCTTGAGCTTTTCGCACAGCTTGTCCAGGAAATACTCTCGACGTTTCTCATCATTATCAAAGGTCATCCCAAGGCATTCGACGGGGCCGTCATACACCACAAATTCTTCCTCAAAAAGTTTCCCGGAGCCTTCTTTCCCGGGAACGATTCTTGTTTTAAATAGTTGTCTCTGTTTGTCGCTCATATTGCAATCCCGTTTTGGACCACGACTGCACATCAATGAACACGAATAAAAGGCCATAAGAATTCGCGTCTATTTGTGTTCATTAGCAGTTCCTATTCCAATACGATCCGTACTTTTCCAGGCTCCTTGCCCTTGGTGAGTTGATCCAGGTAATCCTCAAACCGTTGTTTCATCTCTGCAGGCGTAACCGGTGAACCACCGGATAGCAAAGCTGCCCGCAAATCTGTAATCTTAATCGGAACCTTCTGAAGACCTGAAAGCACCTCGCTCAAGGCATGGATGAAATTTTGGTCGAGTTCGTCAGGCAGGGAACCTTTCTTGATGAAGCCGTTCACCAATTTCTTTGGCTCGGACTTTAGTAGGTTCAGATTACCCTTGGTTGTCGGGTCCTCCAGGTTGGTCAGGAGTGTCTGGATCCAGTTTTCCACCATTTTGTCCAGCTCTTCATCCAGACCATCCAGGACCGAGCCAGCGGGTGCGGTGGGCGGCTCCGAGCCGGGTTTAAAGCTGCAATTCGGGCAAACGGGCGAAGCGTTTAGTTCCTGCTCGGTAAGCGCGAAACAGCTTTTCAAACCGGCGAGACGGTTCTGGAAATCGGTCAGGTGCTGACGGGGCATCAGCTCAATAGTGGAAAGCTTTTGCAGAACCTTAAGGCGATCGTCGCCCATGAGCTTGGTCTTGCGCTTGTCTTCATTCACGCCCAGTCGTGCCTTGATATGCAGCGATAGGTAGGCCTGCACATAGGCTTTCTTGAGATCAGTCAGTTTGCGCTGGGTTTGTTGACGGAAGGTAGCCGCGCTACGTTTGTCCGGATCGCCGAGTTGCACGAGAATCTCATCGCGCGCGGTCTTCATCCTGCCCACCCATTCATGTTCAGCGGGCAGCACCGCTTCAGCGGTGGAAAGAAACGATGCTGTGGAACTGAGGTCGACCACCAGTTCTTGGAGGGATTCAGCCTCGGCCAGAGAATTAAGCCCGTCCCGATAGGACGTCACCTCCTGGGTGTCGTAACGGAAGTTCTTTAGCTTGCCGGGCGAGGTATAGGCCTGAAGTGATTCCAGGAACGTCTTGGCCTCGTCGAGTCGGGTGCGAAATTTCTGCGCCTCTTCCTCTGCCAACAGGTTTCGGCCCCAGAAGTGCAAACCGTTTTGTAGGTTCTGTTGCAGGAGCACGAGCTTCTCCACCAACTCGGAGATGGCCTTCTGCAACTGTTGCACCGGTTCGTCCTTGCCCTGTGTGACCAGTTGGGCCATACCGGGCGTGAGACCGAGCAGTTCGAACATAGCCTTCAGGGCCGGCAGGTTCCAGTCTTTGGGTCGCTCAATGTGCTTGAATTGGGTCAATTCATCCACGCTGTTTCCTGACAGTTGAGAAAGGCCGGTGGCATCGAACTTTTTTCCTGGTATGGCTAGCACCAGATCACCGGAGTAAACAAGCGCAGCCAGAACAACGACCACCCATTCCGGTTCCAGCCGATACCGGTCCTTGTCCATATATTCCAGGCCCTTATCGTCCTGGATCAGTTCAGAGCGATTGACCACCTGGCCGTGGCCCTTCTTTTTTAGCAGGACGAGGATATGCTTGGCATATTTCGATTTATAGGGATCGAGCCGTTCACCATCGAGCAGCTCAAGGGCATCCAAAACCGCTGTTGCCTGTTTGGTACGGTTCTGTCCGGCAACGGCGCGCAAGGCGCCCTGTGCTGCCTGGTCCCGGTTGGTCCCGGTGATGAGCACCGAGAAGAAGGGGTATTCGGGCGCCTGATCCTGGAAATGAGCACCCATGCAAATACCGGCGATGGTGTTTACCAAGTCACGGAAATTGATGCGCTCATGTGAGCCGATACCGGAAAGTTCGCGGATCGATTTACCCTTGGCCCATTCTGTAAGCAACTTGGTGCGTCCCTGGTAGGTGACTTCAAAAGCGGTGGCCATCTGCTTTTGCAGCCATTGCACAAGGTCTCTCAGGAAATTAGATGACTTAGATTCATAGGTTGATTTGGCCTGTCCAGATGATGTTGATGCCAAATCAAGAGCAGCAGCATAGTTGCTTAGTGTGGTGCGGAATTCATCATCCGTATTTGTAAGCCTTAAAAACAGTTCGTCGGATTTTTTCTCGTCCTTGAAGTGGGGTGGATCGAATGGTTGGATAAAATAGAGGTAAAAATCCCGTGGAGGGACTGCGGTAGAGCGTTCGTTTGGCGCACCGAAAAAGAGATACCCTTGACGTGCAGCCTTTCGCTCCAGCCATTCCAGCTCGTGCTGCCAGATTTTATAGCCAGTTACGTAAGTTTGGTCCGTACACTCCATAACCCGCTTCAAAGCCTCGTAGTAATAGCGATCGAGCTGAGATAAATCGAGACTCTCGGCGCGCTTTTCAATCAGAGCGTCGAAATCGTCGGTTTTTTTCAGGTCGAGATAGAACTGACGGTTATCCGGGTTGGAGGAAATGAACTGTCCGCTAACTGTTTTGTGGATTTCTCGAAGGACGGTTTCAACCTGTGAGAGCAGATCATCATCCGGGTCGCCGCCTAGCTCCTCGATGCCTGGCTGATAAAGGCAAAGCCCATCCCGCAGCTCTTCGGCTGTCGCTCCAATCGTGGCATAGATATCACCGGTGGTGAGACGGTGGATCGACAGGGCATGAATAAGCCGCAGCGCCATGGGTTTGTATGCCGGACGCGTGAAAGCTTGCTGGATGCGTGATTCCAACACCCGGCTACAGTCGATGACCGCCTTGATGTCCGGCACCGCCCGGAATGACGGGTTCTCTCGAAGGTTTGTCCAATAGGAATCATAAGCGATGAGGCCTGGCCGGTCATCCGGAAGTTCTTGGCCAAAGAGCTTCTTCATGGCCAAAGACAAGGTCTTTAGCACCTCGCGTTTCTCAACCACGGTGACTCGCTCAAAGGAATCGATATAATCAGGATGCACCGGAAAGAGGTGGACGAATTCATCCATACGCTCGTTCATGTGGCCATAAAACTTTCCAAACGGGGTTAGGTATTCCCGTATCTTGGCCTGCTGCTCTCCGGTTTTCTTAAGTAATCGTTCGGCTACAACAAACTTGACATCTTTACGGGCGATGAGAATCTGTTCGAAGCGGTCCTTTACTCTGCGTATGCTGTCGGCTACAAAAGAAAACCTGGGGCTGTCGAAGATGGCTTCCTGGACACCGGCCATGAAACGAAAACGCAGGTCTTTGCAAACCTCACCGATCTCTCGGAGAAAGTTCAGGTCCAGGATGAGTTCCTGATCCTTGCGGGTACGCAGGTAATCGAGCAACTCGTCCACCACTAGGAGCAGACCGTGGTCGGGAAACTCCTGATGAAAGACAGACATCATCTCTTCAAAAGAACGTTTATTGCTGGACACCTCGGAGGTGGCAGGGAAACTATAGCTTACGCCCATCGAGGTTAAATGCTCTTCCAACTCAGCCACCAGGATGTCTCGTAACGACATAGTAGTGGCGCCAATCTCGGTACGGACCACTTTGAACCGGCCTCCGATTTTCCCTGCGGCATCCGCCACATCGGCATTGTTGAGATTGGCAGATAGTTCGGGATTCTCTGCAAGCCCGGAGATTACCGACATAAGATGGGACTTCCCGGTGCCGTAGTTGCCGACCACCAGCAACCCTTTGTTATCGGTTGGTTGCTCGAACTGCAATTGTGGTATGGCAAGACCAATCAGTTTTTCCGCCATCTCTTCGGAAATGACGTAGGTCTCTACAAGCTTTTTGGCCGCAATCGCTTCATCGGCATCCCTCAGCTGGACCACGGACTCAATTGGGTCAAACTCGATTAGGTCACTGTATTTCATCTCGCTTGCTCCCTTGCAATGGAATCTGTTGTCGTTACGTTGTCATTTCCGGACTCGCCACCAGGAAATCATGCACCGGATATCGCCTGAACTCCGGATGAGCCGGTTCCGCATAGGTCAAAAAACCATCAATGATGGCGCCGTTCCAGGAGGCAACCACAGTCTTGTTACGCGAAAGTCCTTGGAGCAGCCGAAGTGGGTCCTGTTTCAGACCCACATCGAAGAGTAGCTCGATGTTGTCAAGAAAGGTCATATTGCCTGTATCTTTGTCAACAATCTCCTGAAGAAGGCGCGGAAGCTTTAACGCCCTTTGGCGCTGGGTCAAATCCAACATCAGGCGAGAAAGCTCAAGGTTGACATTAATCAATGTAGCGCCTGTGCGGTCCCGCACCTCCAAGAGCGCGGTGGTTTTTCCGGCACCTGAAGGTGCAATGACCAGCATCAGACGGTGATAGAGTTCAGCGGCCTGATTGACCTTGCGCATGATCTGATCAGCAAGAGGTTCCGCCACTACTCCTCTCCTTTATGTTTGGCATCGTCGGCTCCGCCCGATTTGACCCAATCGTCCACCTCTTCCTTTCGGAATTTCCAAAGCCGACCCGTCCTGTGAGCAGGCATGTTATATCTGTCGATCCATCTGTAAACCGTATCCCGCTTGATACCCAAATACGCTGCAATTTCATCCACTGAAAACCATCTGTCTTCCATCATATCCACCAACATGCTGTACTTTTTAAATATAAAAAATATCGGAGTTGAAAAGGGTTCGTCTGTCAGTCGTCCCAATTATGCCTAATTCAAACAAACAGGCACAAACTGGTCTTAATTAAATAGAAATTTGACAAAATTGTCAAATATTTTCAGTTGATTTTGTTAAGTTCCGTAAAATGCAAGTGAGGTTTTATTGAATTGCAAAATTGCAATTTTGCAATATGAAACCTGATGCACCCGTTCATGGCTCAGGTAGAAATTACTATAACATCTGATCATTTTTTCATCCTCAACAAATTGTTTTGACCATTTATTCGAGCTGAGAATAAACAAAGGACTTGGAATGCAAACTTGAGAAAACTCTCGAATGATGATTTAATATGATTTCAGATTAATCGAGATATTTTCAGTACATAACACAAAGAGCCTTCATAAAAGGGGAAGTTATGTCAAGTCTTTTGTCTGATATCATACGATGGGCTAAATCCCTGAAATATTGGGAGCAGTCCATTTTGGATAAAATCCTTGCGGAAGAACTCTTCACCGAAGAAACCTACCAGGAACTATACAGGTACCTGCTTGAAGATGCGGGGCTTGATAAGAAATCGGATGAGCCCCGGCCGGAACTCAGGTTCTTTGATGAAACGAATATACCAGAAGAAACGACTCCTCAGCACTCAAGACTCACCAAGATATCAAACCTTCAGAACATCAACGCCCTTACAGAAGATCAGACTATTCCATTCAGTCCCCAGCTTACAGCTATTTTCGGCGCAAATGCGTCCGGAAAGTCGGGTTACGCCCGCGTTTTAGGATGTGCTGGTTTCACGAGGGGAGACAGGAAGGTGTTTCCAAATGTCTCCGATGAGTCAGGCGCAGGGATTGAACAGACTGCTGACATTGAGATTTGTTCGGATGAAGGGGAGGGCAAAGTCTGTTATCCAATCGGCGAGCAAATCCCGGATCTTTCTTTCTGCCATGTTTTTGATTCTACAAGCGTGAATGTGCATCTCGGAATGTGTCAATGAAAATGAGACACACACGTTAATAAATTAGACTCTAACTGATCAGTATTCGGTCTATTGATCCAGGCCGCTGTTGGAAGTGATTTC
>Ga0209791_1000142_pt1 | contig 40014 bp, 31 predicted proteins | sample WorMetTyACAVOLI1_FD_187422 | JGI IMG/M metagenome (GOLD analysis project Ga0209791, IMG submission 187422) | Marine gutless worms symbiont microbial communities from Max Planck institute for Marine Microbiology, Germany - Olavius algarvensis... ... | reverse complement strand
AGCGACCTGTCGGGTCGTAGCTCGAAGAGCGAAGCCTGAAGCGTTCCGCAGGAAAATATCACGCTTGACGAGTCATCTTATGGGACAACGACATTTTACGGCGACAAGCCCTTTATATGAATATCAGACCCATTCGAATGCCAATGTATCTTGATCGGACGGATATCGTGACCCGCGGCAGTTTAAATCAGGTCGATATTGCCGATTTCGCCCAGTGGGCCGGACCGCTGCAGGAAAACTTCAGCAGGGTTCTGGCAGAAAATTTATCGGTGCTGCTGGCAACCGATAAAGTCGGAATTTTCCCCTTTGTCAGACGTGATAGCATAGATTACAACATCACGGTTTATGTTACGCGCTTCGATGGCATGCCGGGTGACAACGCCCATCTTAGAGCTCGCTGGTCCATCTTAGATAACAGGAGAAAGCAATCGTTTTATGAAAAGCATACCGTCGTCAGTCATCCAACGGAAAATGATACGACCGAAGCATTGATAGGGGCCAAGAGCCAAACAATAGCTGATCTTAGCCGAGAAATTTCAAAGGCAATCATAGAAGTTTCAAGGAAACATCCACCCGGTAAAAAGAATAAATGATTATAGCGGGTTGCGGGTTGCGCGTTGCGGGAATGCGGGAAAAAATGTCAATCTTTATTAGCTATCTGCTGATATAATACGGTCATAAATAATACATAGCCATTTTAAATAGATACCACACTTTTTAAACAAGACGAATCCCAGAGCTTAAGATCCGGAATTTTGAAATATGCACAAAATTTTGATTTTACCCTTGCTGGCCCTGCTTCTACTTTCCTGTGCCCATGGCAAAACAGACATGTTCCCGACCCTGGACAATCCCGCCGCCAATGCGCAGGTGTATGTCATTCGGGACAGCAATCTAATGGGGTGGGGGTTTTCTTTAAAAGTTGCGTTGGATGAAGAGATTATCGCCCGCCTTCGCTCCGGCGAATACATTTCTTTCTTTGTCAAGCCGGGATTCCACTCCCTGGGCGTATCCGAACCAACCGTTAGGGTGCCCTTGGAGAAGGGCAACACGTACTATTTTCTGATCAGTGCGGACTATACCAAATTCGGTTTCGAACTCCATCGAATCAGCAACCAGCAAGCCCAAAAGTGGCTTGCCAAGACAAAACCGATTGATTGACCTATCAATTGTGGAATGCAGATTTCGGATTGCGGATTGAAAGGACAAACTGATTTGGGATTTGGGATCTCTAATTTTTAAAGAGCTCCAGACACATCAGTCGACCGCCGTGCACCTTGAGCCCTGCGCCTTGAGCCATTTTTTTACCCAATACCCAATACCCAATACCCAATATCCAATACCCAATACCCAATACCCAATACCCAATACCTTTTACCCCGTTCCTTGGCCTCTGGCCGTGCGCCGTATGCCTTGCGCCTGCTTGTGTATCCAGCATATATATTTCCATCCTCGGGGATTGATTTGCCACCGCTACTTTCCGACTATAATCATATACACATCCGATACGTTCGTACGGGTCGGTCCGGTGATGATCAGATCATCCAGCGCCTGAAAAAAATGGTAGGCGTCATTGCGCTGCAGGAAATCCAGCGGATCAAGATTCTGTACCCTGGCCCTGGACATGGTCCGGCCGTCGGCGATGGCCCCTGCTGCATCGGTCGGGCCATCGGTTCCGTCAGTGCCCCCGCTTAAAACGACTATATTTTCCATGCCGTCGATGATCATGGCCGACGCCAGCGCAAACTCCTGGTTACGGCCGCCTTTGCCGCTGCCCTGAATCGTAACCGTGGTTTCGCCACCGCACAAAATACAGGCGGGTGCAGGAACCGGGTTTGCCGAATTGCGAATTTCCTTGGCAAATGCTGCAAACATTTTAACCACTTCCCGTGCTTCTCCCTCCACAGTGGAAGATAGTATTAAAGACTGATAGCCTTGTTGGCGGGCCTCCTGACTTGCAGCAATCAGAGCCTGGATATTGGTCCCCACCAGCTCGGAATAGCATTTTCGGAAGACATCATCTCCCGCTTTAGGGGTATCCTCGATATCTCCGGCCAGACCCTGCTGGATACGTGTCTGCACAGATTCCGGCAGCTTGTGCCAGATGTCATATTTGCTAAAAACTTCCCGGGCATCGCCAAAGCTGCTGGTATCCGGTACTGCCGGCCCGGATGCAATCACGTTCAGATCATCTCCGACAACATCCGAAAGGATCAGACTGACCACCGTCGCCGGATACGCGTAACGGGCCAGCCCGCCGCCTTTGGCCCGGGAAAGATGCTTTCTGACGGTATTGATTTCATGAATGTCGGCCCCGCAGGCCAGAAGCAATCGCGTCACTTCCTGTTTATCGGCCAGGGTGACGCCCTCGGCCGGCGCCACCAGCAAAGCGGAGCCCCCCCCGGATATCACGCATAGAACCAGATCGCGATCACCGGCCTCATTTACCAGCGATAAAATATCTTCGGCTCCGCGGATTCCGCGTTCATCGGGAACCGGATGGCCGGCCTCATGAATCCGCACGTGCTTCAAAGGAAGGCCGTGACCTTCTTTGACGACGATCACACCATCGGCAACCCGATCTCCCAGCAGATCCTCCAGTGCTTTTGCCATGGGGGCACCGGCCTTGCCGGCCCCCACCACCAGGATGCGATCGTAATCATAAAAATTGAATCGGTGTTCACCAATTTGAATATATTCGTTATCCTGCTTAACATGCCTGAGAATAGCCCCCACCGGATCTACGGCGCTGAGGGCTGCCTGAAAAATCTCCATCGCATGCCGCCGAATTGATTCAACCTGATCAGTCTTTGTGGCCATAACCTTCCTTTCCTTAGTTCAGAAGTCAGAAGACAGATGATAGACGACAGAGGTCAGATTACAGAATAAAATAAGCGGAATATAGAATCATTTTAATCGCTGCTGCAAGCCGCTCCCACAGCATAGGATTTGATTAATAATCGATGAATGACATCAGTCCGCTATCGTCTGATATCTGTTCCCTGACACCTTTTACCGTGCGCCTTGCGCCGTCAGCCGAATGCCGATTTGCCTTATACCCTTTGCCCTATACCTCATACCCTCAACCTTAAACCTTGCACCAATCCGTCACCGGTTCCCAACGTCCTCTATCCAGCATCCAGTATCAAGAAACCAGTATCCAGTCAAAGCGTTGCCATTCTATCAATCAAATCCACGACCCGGTTCGAATAGCCCCACTCGTTGTCATACCAGGAGACAATCCTGACGTAGCCGTCCTGCAAAGAACTGGTTGACAGGGCATCAAAAATACTGGAATGGGGATTGCCGATGATGTCGCTTGAGACCAGCGGCGCTTCACTGTATTCGAGCACTTGCCGCATCGGTCCCTCGGCTGCTGCCCGCACCGCCCCGTTGACGTCCTGGACGGATGGTTTCTTGCTCAATCGGGCGACAAAATCCACGATGGAGCCGTCCGGCACAGGCACCCGCATGGCCAGGCCGTCCAGTTTGCCCTGCAAACGCGGCAGCACCTTGCCGACCGCCTTGGCCGCACCGGTGGTGGTGGGGATAATGTTTTCGCCGGCAGCGCGGCTGCGGCGGAAGTCTTTGTGCGGCACATCGGCCAGGCGCTGGTCGTTGGTATAGGCGTGCACCGTGGTGATAAACCCCTCCTCGATGCCGAAGGAATCATCCAGAATTTTGGCAACCGGCGCCAGGCAGTTCGTGGTGCAGGATGCATTGGAGACGATGCGGTGCTCCGCTTTGAGGTCATCATCGTTGACTCCCAGCACAATCGTGGCATCTATCTCTTCTTTAGCCGGCACAGTCAAAAGTACTTTCCGGGCCCCGGCGGCTAGATGCTTTTCCAGGGGGGCTCGCTCACGGAATACACCGGTGGATTCGATAACCACATCAACTCCTAAATCATTCCAGGGTATGGCGGCCGGGTCCCGCAGCTCGGTCATGACCACCTTTTGATCGCCGATGAACAGGGCATCTTCGGTTGCCTTGACCTCCTTTTTGAAAATGCCCATGACGGTATCGTATTTCAGGAGATAGGCCAGCTGTTCGTTATCAAAAAGGTCATTGATGCAGACGACATTCATATCGTCGCGTTCACTTAAAATACGAAAGACACTCCGACCGATCCGGCCGAAACCATTTATGCCAACATGTGTAGCCATTATGCCGCCTCCTTTTCCAGTGCGCTGAACCGGTTGATGAGATCGACCACCCGGTGCGCATACCCCCAGCCATTGTCGTACCAGGCCAGGGTTTTTGAGACACGATCCGCCATCACCATGGTCGCCAGGGAATCAAAAGTAGCCGAATAGGGGCTGCGAATAATGTCGCTGGAAACAATGGGTTCATCCTCGTAATCGATAATCTCGCGCCATTTAGCGGTCGAGGCCGCCGTTCGGACCACCTCGTTGATCGCCGTGGCGGTCACCGGCTTCTCATGCCAGCAGACCAGATCCACCACCGAACCGTTCGGCACCGGAACATTCATGGAACCGCCGCTGATGCGCCCTTCCATCTCCGGTATCAATGATGATACCATCAGGGCTGCATCGGTTTGCTGGGGGATGATGTTTTCAGCGGCTGCACGGCCGCGCCGCTTGTCCTCGGCCGGCACATCCGCCAGGCGCTGCTGGTTGGTGTAAGCATGAACGGTACTCAGAAATGACCGGCGGATGCCGAAGGCTTCATGCAATACCTTGACAATCGGCGCTGCACAGTGGGCGGTGCAGGAGCCGTTGGAGACAATGCGGTGCTCCGATTTTAGCCGCTCGTCATTAACACCCATCACGGCTGTAATATCCGGCGGGTCCTGGGGTGGAGCACATAGAATCACCCGTTTGGCGCCGCGTTGAAGATGCTTTTCGAGTTGCCCGCGCGACCACTTGCGGGCCGTGGCTTCGATGACAACATCAACTCCCAGGTCTCCCCAGGGAACATCGCCCGGTTCTTGCTCCGCTAACATTGGAATCTGGCGCCCGGCCACGTAAAGGTGGTCTTCCTTGATGCTGACTTGATCCGGAAATTGGCCTAAAATCGTATCGAAACGAAGCAAATACTCAAGTGCTTTGTGATCGGCAATATCGCTGATCGCTCGCAGTTTAATATCCTTGCTCTGGTAGAGAATGCGGAAGAGATTTCTTCCGATCCTGCCAAAACCCATTAAGCCTATGCCTACAGTTGACATGCGACACCTCCTTTTACACGCGTTCAAAGGTTCAGGGTTCATTGTTCAAGATTTTTTTTGTTTAATTACTTATCTGTTCATGTCTATAACCGGGACGGTTTTAGTGGTGGAACATCAGATCTGTTGCGGGAAACGTCTGTCAGGATTCGAGCGGCTATGCTATTGGATGGTAACAGGTTGTTGGTTGCTTGTAAATAAAAGCCCTTCATCAGGTGTTTAAGGTGATTTTTTTAATTCCGAAATCCGACTTCCGACTTCCGACTTCAGTTTTCTGGCCTCTAACATCTGTCTTCTGGCATCTGACATCTGCCCTCTGTTATTCAGCAATCAGCTTGTTGCGGTTCTGAACATAGGCATTGCGGATCATGACATAGGGATCCAGGGCCGCTTCTTTCAAGGCCTCGTATTCACCGATCCGCAAAGAGGTGTCATTGACGGCCTCGCCGGCGCGAATGGCGATTGAAGTCCAGATGTCGTCAAACAACCACCAGATGGGATCAAAAAACGTATCGCCCAATTTTCCCAGTCCGTCTCTGGTGCTGTAGGGTCCAAAAAACGGCACCATAATGTAGGGTCCGTTGCCGATGCCCCAGACCGCAAAGGTCTGGCCCAGGTCCTCCCGGCTGGGCTGCAGATGCGGATAATTGGCCGCCGGGTTTAAAAGCCCTAAACAGCCGGCTGTCGAGTTGATAAAAAATTGACCGAACTCGTAACCGGACTTGCGGAATTTTCCCTGCAGCAGACTGTTGATAAAGCGCACCGGAAACCGGATATTGTAAAAAGCATTGCGTATACCCTGCCGCAGTTCTTCGGGTATAATAAACCCGTATCCCGTGGACAGCGGTTTGAGCACCCAGAAGTACATTTTGTCGTTGAAAACGTAGAGCCCCTGGTTCATCTCGATCCAGGGATCCGGGATCAGTTCGACATCTTCCGCATCGCCATATTCATCTTCATCGTCGTACTCATCGTCGTATTCATCCTCTTCAGACCCCTGCTCTTCTTTAGCCTGGTCCAATATATCATCTCTAGACGTTTTCGGTCGTTTATCGGCATCTTCGGAAGTGGCCTGGGCCAGATAAAGGGTTGCTTCATCATTGAACGCACCAGCGGGGTTATTGCTGGAAAGTAAAAAAAAGAATAATAGCACAGCGGCAACCGACCATATCTTTTTCACGGGATGGACACTCCTTTCGATGCAGGTGTTAAAAAATCTATTAGCCTTTACCAACTTTGTCACGCAAAATTTGCAGTAGCTTATCGGGGGAATCTTTGGCAAGGATCTTGCGGAACTGGGTGCGGTAGTTTTTCACCATGCTGACCCCTTCAATGATGACGTCGTAAACCTTCCAGCTGCCGCTCTTATCGGTGAGCCGGTAAAAGAGCGGGATCTTTTTGCCGTCTGAAGTCTGCAAAAAGCTTTGGACTTCGGCTCTGCCCTTCTTTAGCATGGTTTCCTTGTCAAAGATAATTTTTTGATCCGAGTAAGCCAGCAGCCGGTCGGCATAGACCCCCTGGAGTAGTTCCTTGAACAACTGGACAAATTCCTTTTGCTGCTCAGGCTTCATTTTTTTCCAATTCCGACCCAGGGTTCTTCTTGAAAGCTCCTTGAAATCGAAAACAGTTTCTATTTCTGCGCCAATTATTGTGATGCGCTCATTTTCCGGTTTGGCCTTGAAGGCCGGGTCACCCAGAGTTTTAAGCAATTTATTGACTCCGGTTTCCACGGTTTCTTTAGGCGTTGCCGCATAACTCTGAAGCGGTATCATCAACAACACCGCGATCATCAATATAGCCCCTGTATATCGTTTTATCATATTATTCTCCCTCCGGGATATTTTTATTCTTCTTCTTTTTCTTCTTCTCCACCGCCCACGTCCCCGAACGCATACTTGCTGATCAGGTCCATGATGCTCGTCGGCGAATTGGTGTCGGTGATGGTATCGCCGTCAGCCAGCAGGTCTCCGCCGCCGCCGGAATCGAGCTCCACGTATTTATCACCGATCAAGCCTTCAGTTTTGACGGAAGCAATCGCATCATCGAATATTTCGATGCCTTTGTTGATTCTAAATTCTACATTCACGACCTGGTTTTCCTGATCCATGGTAAATTTTTGCACTTGACCGACCTGCAGACCGAGCATGTTGACGGGGTTACCCTCCCGCAAGCCGGTCACCGTGTTGAACTTGGCGTATAATGCGTAGGTACTGTCGCCGAAAAAACCCACCTTGCCCAGCCTAACGGTCATATAACCGATGCAGATTAAACCGACAACGACAAAGATGCCCACCAAAGTTTCCTTGGAATATTTTTTCATTCTGTTTTCCTCCGCTTTAACACGTAAATCGAGATATTTCCTTCTGGTTAAATCTTGCAAACTCCATGACAGATTCGATTTCAATCTGGGGTTTACCCTGGGCCAGTCCGGCCAAGACTGAAAATTCGATACATGCTCCATCCGAATCCTTCTCGCCGCGCTGCATCTCGATACCTTGAATCCCGTGTTCCTGAAAGTCCCTGGTAAAATCCTCCATGATCCGATGGGCTTCATCAAGATCCGAGTAGGGCAGCACGGTTGCATATTCATTGATGGTCTGGCGGGATGAGAATCCGCCCACGGCACCAAAATGCTTGTTGATATAAGACCCCAGCGAACGAATGATCTGCTGGGTTGCATCATGTCCCAGGTGTTCACTGATGGCATCGATATTATCCAGCGTGAAGACCGCCGCCGCATAAGTGGCGTCCGGCTGCCTCTGGCTTAAATCGGTTTGATAACGGACTTTGAAATGCCGCTTGGAATACAGCCCGGTCAGTTCTTCTCCCAGGCTTTCAAGGCTGGAAATGAGTTCCTGGCGGAAGGGATGGTCAAGGGCTTCAAAGTCTTCCGGGTCGCCCTGAAATACAATCTTGCGATCGTAGAGGGCCAGGATCCGGTTGGAGATAAAATAAACATCCGGGATTTCGTGGCTGATCATCAGGGCCGTGAACCCGAAGCGTTTCTGGTATTCGGCCACCATGCTCAGGATGGCATTTTTACGGATCGGGTCCTGCCCGGTGGTGGGCTCGTCAAAGAGCACAATGTTGGGGTCGGTCACCAGCGCCCGTGCCAATGCCGCCCGCTTCTGCATACCGCCGGAGATCTCGGAAGGGTATTTGTCGGCCACTTCGGTCAGCTCGGTCTGCTCGATGCGGGCCATGGCCCTTTTCTCGATTTCCTTCTTTTTTAATTTGGTCGTGTATTTCAGCGCCATGGCCACGTTTTCAAAGACTGTCATCGAGTCGAACAATGCATTGTGCTGAAACATGTAGCTGATTTGGCCGATGTAATCATTCCATTGCTTCTTGTTCATTTGATCGATGGGTTTGCCCCGGTACAGAATCTGCCCCTCATCGGGTTTGAGCATGCCGATAATGTGCTTGAGGGTCACGCTTTTGCCCGTACCGGAAAGACCGATGAGGGTCGTCACTTCGCCTTCATAAATTGAAAAATCGATGCGATTTAATATGTTGCGGGTGCCGAAGGTCTTGCTGACGCCTTGAAATTCAATCAATGGTTCTCTTTGTGCATCCATGGCAGCTCCTAGACAATAAAAGAGGTTACAACGTAATCTGAAATCAGGATCATGACACACGAAATCACCACCGCCGATGTGGTGGACAGGCTGACACTTTTGGCACCGAAGCTGTCGGTGCGCATATGCGTAAAAAATCCCTGAAAGCAGCAGATGGTGACCACCAGCAGCCCGAACACGATGGACTTGATAAAGCCCCCCGAAATGTCATCGAACTGGGTGCTCGACACAACCCGGTAAAAGTAGGTGCCGGAATTAACACCCAGCAGCAGGCAGCCGCTGACCCAGGCCCCGAGGATCCCGATCAGATCGAAAAATGCAGTTAAAATCGGAAAACTGATAATCGCAGCGGCGATGCGCGGGCTGATCAGATAACCCAACGGATCGATGCGCATGGTGGCAAGCGCATCAATCTGCTCGGAGATGCGCTGGATGCCGATTTCCGCGGTCATGGCCGAACCCGCCCGGGCCGTAATCATGATGGCGGCCAGCACCGGCCCCATCTCACGGATCAGCGTCAGGGCGATGGCGGTACCCAGCACCCCGACCGAACCGAATTTAACCAGCACGAAATACAGCTACAGGCCCAGCACCATACCGGTGAAAAAGCCCACCAGCATGACGATCTGGGCGGACTTGGCACCGATAAAATATATCTGCTGGATGATGTCCGGGATGGCTTTGATCCGGAATATCATAAAAAAAGACCGGAAGAAAAATATGGCCATGGCCCCCAGATCGTTGTTCAGCCTGAGTGCTTTACCACCGAAAAAATCAAAAAAGGAATTCAACAGACCCTTTTTGGGAGTAAGGACTGCGCTCTCAGTGGTGGTTTCAACAGTAGAATTGTCTGCCATTTTGTAGTTTCCCCTTCCTCGAATGACGGATTCGCCGGCAATGTCATCAAGCAGGTAAACTCCGGTTTCGGGGTTTTGGTTGCCTGGTAGTTTTTTTTGTAATCGTCTAATTTACATATCAAATGAATAAAATGCAAGAGGCCATTGATATTAAATTTCGATTTTCACACGCTGCTGCGTGTTCAATTTCCTGTCGTTCTGTAATATGAAGTGCCGGGTACATCTTGATTTGAGGGCTGTATCACTTGCAAGTTCTCGGAAATGATTCTATATGTTAGAGTACATATCATATAAATAACGAATCTCAAGAAAAATTTTGTGCAACTATTTATTTTTCCTGACGAATGTGCTGTTTTTCAGGTCGGATTAAATAAGAGGTCTCCAAAATGTCCAAAAATCTTTACATCGCTGCCATGGAACCGCGCGCCGGCAAATCGGTGGTGGCCCTCGGAATCATGGAACTGCTGTCGCGGCGCTTGCATAAGATCGGATTTTTCCGTCCGATTATTCCCGATGTGGCGCAGGACAATAACATTCAGTTAATTCTGAACCGCTATAGCTTAAACTTACCATACGAAAATATGTACGCCTACCGGCATGGAGATGCCCAGCATATGGCAGCCAGCGGGCAATATAATGCACTTTTAAAAAATATTCTTGACAAGTATAAAGCACTGGAGGGTCAATGTGATTTTGTGCTATGTGAAGGCACGGATTACACCGGTGTGGCCTCTGCTTTTGAGTTCGATTTTAATGCTGATGTCGCCAACAATCTGGGCTGCCCCATTCTAGCAGTGGTTAACGGTCGCGGCAAGACACCCCAGGAGATCAGCGAGGCGGTTCGGTTTGCCCGCGAGTCATTTGAAAGCCACGGATGCACCGTTCTGTCAACGATTGCCAATCGTGCAGCGCCGGTAGGCTTGTCAGCGCTCTCTGAGCTTTTTAAGACCGAAGCCGTTGCCGGAGAGTCGGTATATGCGCTTCCCGAAGAACCGCTGCTCGGCAACCCCACCGTCGGTGATGTCGCGACAGCTTTAAAAAGTCAAATACTTCAGGGCGATCCGGATCGATTGAATCGAGACGTTCTCGATATTAAGATCGCAGCGATGAACTTGCCGCACTTTCTGGACCATATTGTGGACGACACGCTGGTCATCACTCCCGGGGACCGCTCCGATATTATTCTGGGAAGCCTGGCGGCGGCTATCTCCGACACATATCCTAATATTTCCGGCCTGCTGTTATCCGGCGGTATGGCTCTCGAACCCCAGGTCCGGCGACTAATCGAAGGCTCTAAAAAACTCGCGCCCATACCTATTTTAAGCGTTAAAACCGACACCTACGCCACTGCACTGAACGCCGGGGCGGTCAGAGCCGCGCTGACTGCCCGAAACGACCGTAAAATTGCAGCCGCCCTGGGACTTTTTGAATCCCATGTCAACATTTCAGAAATCGAAGATCGGATCGCGGTCGCCCGTTCCCGGCGGGTGACCCCGATCATGTTTGAATATGAACTGATTGAACGTGCCAAAGCCAACCGCCAGCATATCGTCCTGCCCGAAGGCCAGGAAGCGCGTATCCTGCGGGCCGGTGAAATACTTTTGCGGCGTCAGGTTGTGGATATTACCCTTTTGGGCAATCCGCAAGAAATCCGACAAAAAATCAGCAGCCTCGGCCTCAACCTGGCAGGAGCCAACATTATCGAACCGTTGAAATCGGAGCTGACCCGACATTATTCGGATACCTATTACGAAATGCGCAAACACAAGGGCATATCCGCCGAAATGGCCCGGGATACCATGACGGATGTCAGCTACTTTGGGACCATGATGGTGCACATGGGTGCCGCCAACGGCATGGTTTCCGGGACCATTCATACGACCGGCGATACGATTCGGCCGGCCCTTCAAATTATTCGCACCCGACCCGAATGCTCGATTGTTTCCAGTGTTTTTCTGATGTGCCTGGCAGATCGGGTTCTGGTATACGGCGACTGCGCGGTGAATCCGGATCCGAGCGCCGAACAACTGGCCGACATCGCGATCAGTTCGGCGGAAACCGCCCAAACATACGGTATCGAACCCCGTGTCGCCATGTGCTCTTATTCCACCGGAGAATCCGGTAAAGGAGCCGATGTCGACAAAGTGCGCGCCGCCACCCGACTCGCCAGGGATCGCCATCCTGAACTGAAAATCGAAGGACCCATCCAATATGACGCCGCCGTGGATGCCGGCGTTGCCAGAACCAAATTACCCGACAGCGAAGTGGCCGGTCGTGCGACAGTGTTTATTTTCCCGGATTTAAATACCGGCAATAATCTTTACAAAGCGGTCCAACGGTCCGCCAACGCCGTTGCCATCGGACCGATCCTGCAGGGATTAAACAAACCGGTCAATGACCTCAGTCGCGGAGCTACCATACCCGACATTATCAACACCGTAGCGATCACGGCGATTCAGTCGCAGGCCGCTGGGACATGATTGCGGATTGCGGAATGCGGTATAATTCCTATTAATCAATCCGCAATCCGCAATCTGAAATCCGCAATTTAATGACGGGTTGTCTTAACCAGCTAATATATCAATTAAATTTAAGTACTAATATATGAGGTAAATTTATGAAGGTGTTAGTTATTAATTCCGGCAGCTCCTCCATCAAATACCAGCTCTTCGACATGACAGATAAGACCGTTCTGGCTGCCGGTCTGCTGGAGCGGATCGGCGAATCCGCAAGCCGGTTGACTCATCATTCCCGCAATGAGCAAGGCGAAATGGCAAAAATCGTCAAGACCCAGGCGGTGGCAAACCACCAGGCCGGCTTTCAGCTGATCGGTGCAGTCCTGAATGAATCCGGTGCCGTGCGTGACAGCGGTGAGCTATACTGCATCGGCCACCGCGTCGTGCACGGCGGTGAAAAGTTTCGCGAACCGACCCTGATCAACCGGGAAGTCATCGAAACCATCCGCCAGCTGATTCCACTGGCCCCTTTGCATAATCCTCCCAATCTCCTCGGCATCGAAGTCGCATTAGCGGCCGCCCCGCAGGTACCCCAGGTGGCCGTGTTTGATACGGCATTTCATCAATCCATTCGCCCGTGGGCGTTTCGCTATGCGCTGCCGCAGAATCTATATGAAGACCATCAGGTGCGCCGCTACGGTTTTCATGGCACTTCCCACTGCTATGTCGCCAAGCAGGCGGCCCGGCACCTAAACAGGCCCCTGGATTCCCTGAATTTGATCACGCTTCACCTGGGAAACGGAGCCAGTGTGACCGCCATTGAAAATGGCAGGAGCATCGACACGTCCATGGGCATGACGCCGCTGGAAGGCCTGATCATGGGGACCCGTTCGGGCGATATTGACCCAGCCATAATCTTCTACCTCGGCAGTCAAGTCGGTTACGCATTGGATGAGGTCGAATCTTTACTGAACAAACAAAGCGGCCTCAAAGGAATTTGCGGCGTTAACGACATGCGCGAAATAGGTCAACGGGCCGATAAAGAGGATAAGGCGGCTAAACTGGCCATCGAAATGTATTGCTACCGAATTAAAAAGTATATCGGCGCTTATTACGCAGCGCTGGGGCGGGTGGATGCCCTGGTATTTACCGGAGGTATCGGAGAAAACGCGGCCGCTATCCGTTCGCGCTGCTGCGAAGGCCTATCCCGACTGTCCATAGAAATTGATGAAGACGAAAACAACATCCAATCCAAGGCTATCCACGAAATTCAACGTGTCAAAATGGCCGTCAAAATTCTGGCCATTCCAACCAACGAAGAACTTGAAATTGCCGAACAGACCGTCGAACGAATAAAGGCCGGGTCTTAATTTCGAATACCCGATTTGAAAATCGAAAGTATCTATATTTGAAAATCTCAGCATCCCGACCATTGAAAGCCGCCAACAAGTTCTTATTATAAACATTAACATTTTGACATCGAATTCACCTTACCCATAAGGAGGGTAGCATGACCGATACAACTAGCTATAAAGATCTCGGATTGGTAAATACCAAAGAGATGTTTCGCAAAGCCATGGCGGGCGGGTATGCCATTCCAGCCTATAACTTCAATAACATGGAACAGCTGCAAGGGATTATTCTGGGTTGTGTCGCATCCGGGTCACCGGTTATTTTGCAGGTTTCCGGCGGTGCCCGCAAATATGCCAATCCGACGATGCTGCGATATATGGCCGCGGGCGCCGTCCGGATGGCCAGGGCCGAAGGAGCCGACATTCCGATCGCGCTTCATCTGGATCATGGCGACAGTTTCGAGCTGGCTAAATCCTGCATTGACAACGGATTCTCTTCGGTGATGCTGGACGGATCACACCATCCATTTGAAGAAAATGCCCGCATAACCCGGCAGGTTGTCGATTACGCCCACCAAAAAGATGTTACGGTAGAGGGGGAGCTCGGTGTACTTGCCGGCGTTGAAGATGAAGTATCCCATGAAGTTTCCAATTATACAAAACCGGAGGAAGTCGAGGAATTTGTTTCCAAAACAGGTGTGGACAGTCTGGCGATATCGATCGGCACCTCTCACGGAGCTTTCAAATTTAAAGTTAAACCCGGCGAAGAAGTCCCGCCCCTGCGCTTTGATATACTTGAAGAAATAGAAAAACGTGTTCCGGGATTTCCGATTGTACTGCACGGTGCATCGGCGGTGATCCCAAAATATATTGCAATGATTAACCGTTATGGCGGAAAAATGGACGACGCTGTCGGCATTCCCGAAGAACAGCTCCGCAAGGCCGCTAGTTCGGCGGTTTGCAAAATCAACATCGACAGCGATGGCCGTCTCGCGATGACGGCCGTCATCCGAAAAGTTTTTGCCGAGAATCCGTCTGAGTTTGATCCCCGCAAATATCTCGGTCCGGCCAGAGAAGAGTTAGTCAAGATGGTCACGCACAAAAATGAGAAGGTGCTGGGCAGCGCAGGAAAAGCCTGAAGGATTGCGGATTGCGGATTATATTGTCTAACCTATGTCTACAAAGGAGCTGAATATGCGGGATTTTATGTCGCTTACGGATTTTAGCAGGGTCGCATTTATTTCGACCCGAATTGCCGGAACGGACGGCGTATCACTGGAGATTGAAAAATGGGCGGATGTATTCGAACAGGAGGGATTTACCTGCTATTATTTTGCCGGTGAACTGGACCGGCCGCAGGAGGTTTCTTACCGGGTGCCGGAAGCGCATTTTACGCACCCGGACATCAAAGATGTCTACCTGCAATCGTTCGGCACCACCCTGCGTGATCGTTCAGTATCCAAAAAGATTTACCAGTTGGCAATCAAATTAAAGGATGAATTATACGAATTTGTGGAAAAAAATGATATTCATATTATCATACCCGAAAATGCACTCACCATCCCGCTAAACATCCCCCTGGGAATAGCGCTGACCGAATTTATTGCCGAAACCAATATTCATACGATTGCCCACCATCATGATTTTTACTGGGAAAGAGATCGATTTATGATCAATGCCGTGCAGGATTACTTAAACATGGCCTTTCCGCCCGTTTTGCCGTCCATTCATCACGTGGTCATCAATTCGGTGGCCGATATGCAGCTCGGCCTGCGGACGGGAGTATCATCGCATATCGCTCCCAATGTCATGGATTTCGCGAAATCCCCGCCAGCGCCTGATGATTACACCTCCGATATACGTCAGGCGCTGGGAATTGAAAACGATGAACTATTCATTCTGCAACCCACCCGGGTCGTGCAGCGCAAGGGAATTGAGCATGCTATCGAAATGGTCAACCGACTCGGAAGAAAAGCGAAATTGATCATCTCCCATGCATCCGGCGACGAAGGCTATGATTATGAACAACGGCTAAAAGACTATTCCAAGCTCATGAAAGTGGATACGGTCTTTGTTTCGGATATCATCAATGAGCACAGGGGGCAAACGGCAGACGGGCGGAAGATCTATACGCTTGAGGATATTTTCCCTTACTGTGATCTGGTTACCTATCCTTCCACTTTTGAAGGTTTTGGCAATGCTTTTCTGGAAGCCGTGTATTTTCGCAAGCCGATCGTAGTCAACGCTTATTCGATATATACCAAAGATATCAAACCCAAGGGATTTTCCGTCATTGAAATAGATGGTTATGTAACATCCGAAGCGGTTGAGAAGACGAAAAAGGTATTGGATGATCCCGCTCTCTGCCGCAAGATGGTGGATCTTAATTATGACCTGGGGTTGAAATACTTTTCCTACAGCGTCCTGCACCGGGGACTGAGCGATTTCTTAAGTTCGCGGGGTTGGATAGCGCCCGCGCGTTAAAGATTGAATATTGAAGAATGAAATTTGAATATTTATTGTATTCTATCTATTTTTATTAACTGCCATCGTCAAGGAAGCAAAAACTAAAGGAAGCACAAAAATGGAGAGCATGCAAAAAGTTAAACAGTTGCTAACTGACATATATGGTGAGAAGTCCGGCCAGGCGGCCCTTGAACGACTCCAGCCGATAATTGAAAAATTTACGGGCCCAAAAAGAGAAAAGGAAGAATTCTTCTCACAGGAGGATGTCGTTTTGATCACCTATGGCGATACTTTGCAAAAGCAAGGACAGGCGCCGATTGCCACCCTGCATGAATTCGCCAACAATTACCTGAAAGGCGCCATATCCACCATACACTTTTTGCCTTTTTTCCCCTACTCGTCGGATGACGGATTCTCGGTCATGGATTTCTTTCAAATTAATCCGGAGCTGGGTTCCTGGCAAAACGTGAACGACATCGGCAAAGACTTCCAGCTGATGTTTGACTATGTGGTCAATCATTTTTCCGCAAAAAGCCAATGGTTTGATGACTATTTGTCGGATAAAAAGGGATTTGAAGACTTTGCCATCGAAGTTGATCCGTCCCTTGATTTATCCATGGTCACCCGCCCCCGGTCTTTGCCGCTGTTATCGGAATATCAAAAACAAGACGGACGCCCGGTTCATTTATGGACCACCTTCAGTGCCGATCAAATTGACTTTAATTTTGCCAGCCTGGATGTGCTGGCCAAGATGACCGAAGTTTTGCTCTTTTATGTCCAGCAGGGTGCAACGATTCTGCGGCAGGATGCCATCGCCTATTTATGGAAAGAAATCGGCACTGAATGCATCCATTTGCCGCAAACCCATGCCGTGGTTAAGCTGTTTCGTGCAATTCTGGATCTTGTCGCTCCCGAAGTCATGATTATTACGGAAACAAATGTGCCCCATGCAGAAAATATCAGCTATTTCGGCAATGGTCGGGATGAAGCCCAGATGGTTTACAATTTCACCCTGCCGCCGCTGCTTTTCTACACATTTGTCAAAGAAGATGCAAGCGTTCTGACGGATTGGGCCAGAGGGCTCCACCTGAAATCTTCCGGTCACACGTTTTTTAATTTCACCGCATCCCATGACGGCATCGGCGTTCGCCCCCTAGAAGGCATCCTGCCCCCGCAAGAACTGGAGGCGCTGGTCGAAGTCGTTGAAACGAATGGGGGACAGGTCTCCTATAAACGCAACCCGGACGGTACGGACAGCCCCTATGAGCTGAACATCAGCTATGTCGATGCAATTCTGGCCGACAATGACTCCAGCCGGGCGGATAGATTTCTGGCATCCCAGTCAATTCAGTATGCCCTGCCGGGCGTGCCGGCCACCTACATCCATAGCCTGCTGGGCTCACGCAATTGGACGGAAGGCGTCGAGCAGACCGGCAGAGCCAGGACGGTTAACCGGGAAAAACTCCAGGTAGAAGAAATTATCAAAGAATTAATGAATCCGGAATCATTCCGGTCACGCGTATTTTACCCCTATATCAACTTAATCAAGACCAGAAAAGAGCAGCCTGCATTTCATCCGAATGCGGAATTTGAAATTTTAGACATGGGACCGCAAGTGTTCGCCATACGGCGATCATCTGACAACCAGACCATATACGCGTTGACGAATATATCTTCGTCGGTAGCGACGGTCTCAATTTCAAACACGGATGCTGCCAATTCGATGACCGACCTGCTCTCGGGCGAATCATTCGCGCCGGCTAACTTAACATTGAAGCCCTATCAGTATCTTTGGTTGACGGCTAATTAGTATTGAATTAAAGCGTTCCGAATACGGCAATAAATATTTCGACATGGTGTGCATCGATTTAAATGTTGTATTCACCGCAGAGTCGCAAAGAACGCAGAGTTGTTAGTTTTTGCTTTTGTCGGTGAGAGGCCGACAAATTGATACACATACAGACTTGGTTATATTAGCTTTCGCATATAAGTCAAATGTGTCTAAATAAAAATGAACTTATTAGTACAAACTAGAAAGAATGAGGTATGCGATGATTGATGCTGCTGCACTGCTAGAAAAAACCAAGGAAGGCTTTGGAACATTAAACGTATCGCAAAAGTATATCGATTCTGCTTTCAAATGGCTTAAGATCTGGTTAACCGACGATGCATTCACCGATTACCTACCGCAGATCGGCTACCTGATCGAATCTGAAAAATGGGATTTTCTGCTGGATTCCTTCTATCAGATCATCCCCTTCGGCACCGGCGGTCGCCGCGGACTGGTCGGCATCGGTCCCAATCGGATCAATCCCTGGACCATCCAATCGTCGGCGCAAGGGCACTCCCAGTATCTTATCAAGCAATTTGGCGAACAAGCCAGGCAGCGCGGTGTTGTCCTGACCTTTGATGTCAGAAAATATACCCAAAAAGGGATCTATGACGAGACGCGCCCCAACCCCATCATGAATCTCGACGGCCTCCAACTGGCTACCGCCGCCGCCGCGGTGTATGCCGCAAACGGCATCAAAGTCTATCTGTTCCCAACCGCCAGAAGCACTCCCGAACTTTCATATGCAATCCGCCATCTGAACGCCATCTCAGGCGATATGTTCAGTGCCAGTCATAACCTGCCCACCGACAATGGCAAAAAAGTGTACGACCAGTACGGCGGGCAATTAATTCCACCGGATGACCAGATTCTGGTCGACGAGGTTACCGGGAATGTTGACGGGATTTTGACCCTGGATATCGATGAAGCCACCGACAAAGGGCTGATTGAATTTGTCGCTGAAGCACTGGATAACGATTACTACGAAGCGGTCTGCGCGGTGTCCTTATCCCAAGAACGAGATATAAAGATTGTATTTTCTCCGCTGCACGGAACCGGTCTGACCTCTGTTTATCCGGTTTTAAGAAAAATGGGTTTTGACGTCAGCCTCGATCCGCAAACATCGAATTTAAGCGGGGCCTTTGAAAATGTCACCTATAACATACCGAATCCCGAAGTGATCGAATCCTTCAGCATATCCTTGCCGTTTGCAGCCGAAATTGATGCCGATATTTTAATCAGCACCGACCCGGATGCGGACAGGATCGGTGTAATGGCAAAACATAACGGTGCCTGGCAGTTTTTGACCGGCAACGAAATCGGAATCATATTGACCAACTATGCAATTTCCAAATATGCCTCCAATGGTCGCTTAAATCAGAACAGTACCCTGATTAAAACCGAAGTCACCACCTCTTTAATGCAAAAAATAGCCCTGGAGAACGGCGTGCAATGCATCGGAGATCTTCTGGTCGGTTTTAAATACATCGGCGATGTAATGAATAAAATTGAAGCAGAAGGTAAAATCGACGATTTTATTTTCGGGGCCGAAGAAAGCCATGGATATCTCACCGCTAATTACGCGCGGGATAAAGATGCCGCCTGCGCGGCTGTCTGGATATCAGAACATGCCGCCGAGTTAAAAAAGAAACAAAACTCCCTGCTGGACGATCTCAATGAGATCTATTCAAGATATGGCTACTGCCACAATTACCTGACCGAGATCCGATTACTAGGCGCCCGAGGTATGGAACAAATCGGCCATATTATGGATCATTTAAGGAATGCGACAATCGAAGCCTTCGGCAATTTCACTGTCAAAGAACGATTTGATCGCTGGCAGGGAGAACCGCAGCCCCATCTATCAAAAACAGACACCTCCGCCAGAAATGTAATCGTGTATAATCTTAAAAATCGATTGGACACTTCCAGCATCAGAGTAACCGTGAGACCCTCCGGCACAGAACCGAAAATCAAAATGTATTTTGAAGTCGTCGGCAGGCCTTGCAGCATGGAAAAGCTGGCGGATGAAAAACAGAAAATTATCGACATCCGGCTGGAGTTGGAAAAAACCGTTATGCAATACTGCTATAAGCTGCTGGACGTGGATTTTCCGGACAGAGGCTTTTTATTGTTCTGGCAGCTGCCGCTGGCCGATAAGCTGAAGTATTTTGAAATCGAGGAAAATATCGTTGATTTGAAAAATATTTCAGATGCCGACAATAGAAAAAAGGAACTGGATCAACTGCTGTTATTTTTAGGGGCCAATCCGGTTGAAAAAATCAACAACGCCTTCAGAGAGAAATTTAAAGCTGGCGTTCTTGAATACCTGGGTTTGAAAAAATAAGTCGGAAGACAGAATGCCGCTGACAGAGGACTGAGTAATGAGGACTGAGGACAGAAGTCAGAAGACAGAGGGCAGAAGACAGATGACAGATCTTAGGGTTTCAGGTGTCAGGTTTCAGGTGTCAGAAACCTGAGGACAGGGGATAGAGAACAGATAAGATAGAAGATAAAAGTTTTAAAATGGCCGTGTAGGCCTGAAAAGTTAAATGCTAAATTTAAAGAAAAAAGTAAGATAAAGGAGGACGATTATGGAACTCCTGGAAATATTGCTACAAAATAATTTGGCAATCTTTTGTCTTCTGATCTTAATTCTTGCATTTCTTGCCCTGCTATATGCAATTGTTATTACTTTTTGGAGATGTAAAGTCAAAATCTGTATTTGCAAAAAAGATGGAATCGTAATTGAAACGAAGCCAAATATCTTATATCAGGTTCAATCTCCGAATGAATCTTTAAATTGGAGCATTTGATGACATTTCCAGCTAATAAAACCAAACTTGTCTGCACCATCGGGCCGGCTTCGGACTCGCCGCTGATTCTTGAACGATTGATATTAGCCGGTATGAACGTTGCGCGTCTGAACTTTTCCCACGGGGATTTTGCCAGCCACAAACAGGTCATAAAAAAAATAAGGGGTGCATCCGAAGCAGTCGGACAGCGGGTTGCCATTATGGCCGATCTGCCGGGGCCTAAAATGCGAGTCGGCCAGATTGCAGATGAGCCGATCGAACTGAAGGCGGATGACCAATTTACCCTGACGACCGAAGAAATAATCGGTGACGCCGAACGCGTATCGGTGAGCTTTTCGCGGTTGCCCCAGACGGTAAAACCCTTCGATCGGTTGTTTTTAAACGACGGCTACATTGAGATTGAAGTACAGGAAATTGTGGGAAATGATGTCCGCTGTAATGTGATCGTTGGCGGAAAACTGCGCTCCCGCAAGGGTCTTAACCTTCCCGGTATCGATCTGGGGATCAGCGCATTCACCGAACATGATCACGAATGCCTGAAATTCGCCCTGGAAAATGGGGTGGACGCGGTCAGTCAGTCCTTTGTTGAAACCGCCAATGACATTGTTGAAGTCCGTGAAGCTGCAACCGCGATGGGTCATAACCCCTTTATCATTGCCAAAATCGAACGGGCCGGTGCCCGCAAACACTTAACCGAAATCCTTCAAACCGCCGATGCAATTATGATCGCCCGCGGAGATCTGGGGGTGGAAATTCCCATTGAGCAGATTGCCGTGGCCCAAAAGAAGATCATGGGGCTGGCCAATTTGATCGGAAAACCTGTCATCACCGCCACCCAGATGCTGGAATCCATGACCACCAACCGGCGCCCCACCCGGGCGGAGGCCACTGATGTGGCCAATGCCATCCTGGACGGCACGGACTGTGTCATGCTCTCAGGGGAATCCGCCATGGGTGAATATCCGGTTGAATCGGTTCGGATGTTGGCCCGAATCGCCGCCGCCATCGAGCCGTATCGCACCTCGATGGCGATCAAAGAAGCACTGCGATCCGGCAAAGAAGAGGATGAAGTCAACTTGAAGGATCTCATTGCAATGAGCGTTGAAACCGCTCTAAAGCGGGTGACTCCACCCACCGTAATTGTCCCCACCAGGAGCGGCGCGACCGCCAGAAGCATCACCCGCTTCCGATTGCCGGTCTGGATTACGGCCGTCAGCTCCCAGGCCAAAACCTGCCAGGACCTTTCGTTTTCTTACGGCGTCTTTTCGATCTGTGAAACCGAGCATCCGGAAGACTGGAAATCCTGGGTTATAAAATTGCTTGAGAATCAGGGCGTTTCCGGAGATCTGGTCGTCATGACGGAGGGACCGTCAGCCAAGCACCCGGAACGAAATATTCGGATGGAAATTATCGATCTGCGAATAAATAATCCACCCTGAAAATAAGCTTTCAAGTGATCGTAAATTTTAGTTTGAAATTCGAGGAATGCCGTTTGATCAAAGTTCCGGCGGATTATTTATCTCATGCTGCGCATTATTCTTATGCTGATTTTATTACCCTAATTGAGCGAAGCCCAATTAGCAGGTATTGGGTATTGGCTATCAGGTATTGGTTTGGTGGCCTTGCGTAACTCATTTTATATGGCCCTTGCGGGTGATATTTTAATAATCAAACCCATTCCTTAAAACCAATACCCAGTACCAGATACCGAGTACCCACCAATTGAGTTCCACTCAATTGGGGTATTAGGTTGCAGGGCGCAGCAATTGAAGGATCGAATCCAGTGGAAAATGTAACCGACAGCAAAATTCCGATAATCACCGTCGGCAGCGGAAATGTCGAATATATTCTCCAACACAACGGGGAAGTGGAGTTGGGGAAAAAGCACGTCATAAACTCCCATGAGTTGATCGGCGGCAGCTGCGTTAATTATTCATTGCGATTGTTAAATGTTGGGACCCCTGTATTCCCGGTACCGTTAGTCGGTAAAGACCCTAACGGGTATAAAATTCGGGATGAAATTCTTGAAGCCGCGCTTCAGAAAGGGCTGACCGCCGAAGAAAAGCAATTCATAGAATCTGACGATTTTTTTATTCCGGGTGTGCGGACTCCCAGGGCGACCGTTTTAGTCCACCAGGAAAGACGAACGATATTCTCAGAAGCTTTTATGGGCAGCCCGCTGACTGAGAATCATATTCAAAAGCGTTTTAACCTGTTAAATCAAATTCATTCAGGACACCATGCCTCGGTCATGATCGGTCATATTACACTCGATTCAGATACGCATAGACCCGGGTTAATCACCAAGATGGTGATTGATTATTTTCACGAAAAATACCTGATGTTCGCCAATTTCGGCAACAGTCAACTCCAGCATGGCATCGGTTTCTGGCAAGAGGATCTAAAGCACATCGACCTGCTGCAGCTCAATGTTGAAGAAATTAAAAAGATGTTCAAGCAGGCAGATCAATTTAAATCGCTTTATGATATCATCACGTGGCTGCAATATCATTCAATTACGTCGGTCATAACGCTGAGCAAATTCGGTGCCATCGGGACATATAAAAGTGGCAAAGACGGTATTGTATTAGCCTGGCCTTTGGATATCGGAGACATTGTTGACCCCACCGGTGCCGGCGATGCCTTTGCCTCGGGAATGATTACGAGCCTGCGGGGGAAAAAAGAGTTTTCATTTCAAAATTTCCTGTCTGCCATCGCCCAAGGCCGGCTGTGGGCATCATATGCCTGCACAACCATTGGTGCCTGCAGCAGCTGCCCTGACAGAAAGACGATAGATGATTACTACCATCGAAACTCACGCCTCTCAGACAGGCACCTCGAAATTACAGAGTCAGCCAATTCGGAGCAAATAATCAAACTGATCGAAAAAGCATACTAGCCGCTTAGCGGCGAAATGTCGAAAATCGATGGTCGATGGTCATAAAGTGCAGTTTGAAATTTTAATGATAGAATTCCTTAAATATTCAATATTCAATCCCGCTGGTTAATTAGGTTTCCGTCGCAGTTTTTGCCAGTCGGTGTGGAAAACCCCTTGCCGGTCAATTCGTTCATAAGTGTGGGCGCCAAAGTAATCGCGCTGGGCCTGCAGCAGGTTTTGGGGCAGGCGATCTTTGCGGTATCCATCATAAAAGCTCAGCGCCGCACTGAAAGCCGGTGCGGGGATCCCTATTTGGGCGGCGGTGCTGACCACCCACCGCCAGCCGTCCTGGCGCACATCCACCGCCTGTTTAAAGTAGTCATCAAGCAGCAAATTTTCCAAATGGACATCGCGGTCAAAGGCCTGGTTTATTTTTTCAAGAAAGGCCGCGCGGATAATACAGCCTCCACGCCAGAGCATCGCAAGCTCTCCGTATTTCAAATCCCAGGCCTTTTCCTCTGAGGCAGCCTGCAGTTGGAGAAAACCCTGGGCGTAGCTGCAGATCTTGGAAGCGTACAATCCCTGGCGCACCGACTCGATAAACTGTCGGACATCAGCCGTTTCACGAAACTTTTCAATGGCCATTGGGGGGCCGGAAAGAATCTTGCTGGCCCGAACACGTTTTTCTTTAAAGGATGAAAGAACGCGGGCAAAAACCGCTTCGGTGATAAGGGTGGTCGGCACCCCAAGGTCAAGGGCCAACTGGCTGGTCCATTTACCGGTTCCTTTTTGACCGGCCCGGTCCAGAATCATATCCACCAGCGTGTTACCCGTTTCAGGATCCTTCACAGAGAATATGTCCCGGGTAATCTCAATCAGATAGCTGTCCAGCTCTGCCCGGTTCCAATCCGCAAATACCTCATACAGGTCGTCGTTGGAAAGGTCCAGGCCTTCTTTCAACAGGCTGTAGGCTTCACATATCAACTGCATATCGCCATATTCAATGCCGTTGTGTACCATTTTGACGTAATGGCCGGCACCGCCCGCCCCCACCCACTCACAGCAGGGAATGTCATTGTTGGGTCCTACTTTAGCGGCGATAGTTTGAAAAATCGGCTTAAGATGGGGCCAGGCTTCGGCCGACCCGCCGGGCATGATGCTCGGACCGTGGCGGGCGCCCTCCTCTCCCCCGGAAACGCCGGTTCCCAGGTATAAAACGCCCCGGGACTCGAGTGTTTTAAGGCGGCGCTCGGTGTCTGCATAATAGGAATTCCCGCCGTCGATGATAATATCGCCGGCTTCCAGCAAAGGCGCAAACTGTTGAATCGTCTGATCCACCGGCTCCCCGGCTTTGACCATCAGCATTAATCGCCGGGGGCGTTTGAGGCGCTGCACCAATTCTTCAGGTATGCGACATCCGACGATGGAATTGTGGCGGGCAGGACCGGCCAAAAATTCATCAACTTTTTGGGTGGTGCGGTTATAGGCCGCCACCTGAAAACCGTGATCGGCCATATTCAGTATCAAATTCTGGCCCATAACGGCCAGACCGATCAAACCAATGTCGCATTTCGGGTTCATGCGATTTTCCTTTCATTTGTTCAATTGCTTGTTAAAGAATTACGAGATAAAAAAATTATGGGCTGTTCAACCAAGGTGTTCGGTTAGGATGTCGGTTATGATCGATATGTTGCATTTAAAGCATTAAATGAATGGATTCGATTTTATCTTGTTAATTTTAGACAGGATCAACAGGATTTACTGGATTTGTTATTCTTTGTTTCCGGAAGAAACAAAGAATACACGATCGCCTCGGGCGAGATACGCAATAGAAAGCATAGCTCGTCGCTAATGTATACGGCCAAAAGTATGTTGGTTCGGCCACTGCTCCAATAGTAAGGTTCAAGGGCGGTGGATCTCACGGTACAGCAACTTTCTCTCCACCGAAAGTGGATTCGGATTCACCAATTTCTTCTGGAAATTGATGATGAAACAATTAATCCTGATGATCCTTTTTATCCTGTCTTATTTAGATCTTTATAATAGAATCCATTCCAATTTTTAATATTATACTTTAAGGGAGTCTGACAAACAGCCGGCCGCGGCTTGATCCACAAGCCAGATCAAACGCCCATTAGTCGGCCGGATGAGCTGGGCCGGCAGAAGATCAGGTCGATTATCGCCCTCGAGGATTTCCCTGAGGACTGGCGCTTTTTGTTTGCCGCTGACCAGAAAAATTATAAGCGCGGCATTGTTGAATACGGGCACCGTCATGGTGATGCGGTGAGTCTGAAATTTTTCAACCCGGTTGGCGGCCACAAGCCGCCTTTTTTCTTTTAGCGCGTTTGTTGCGGGAAAAAGCGAAGCTGTGTGACCATCCGTTCCGACACCCAGTAAAACACAGTCTAAGCGCGGCAATTGACCGGTGTTCAGATTAAAGAATGATTGTAATTCCCGCTCATATTTTTCTGCGGCAATGACAGCATCGGGCTCTTCCGCGTACACCCGGTGAATGTTTTGCGCGGGAACCGCCGCTGAATTTAACAGAGTTTCACAGGCCATGCGGTAATTGCTTTGTGGATGTTCCGCTGGCACATGGCGTTCGTCACCCCAAAAGAAATGGAAATTTTTCCATGCCCGTCTGCTCATTTTAGAGGCTTCAAGGCTTAGACGGTTGTGCAGCAAACGGGGTGTGGAGCCACCGGATAATGCGAGCGTAAAAGGACCGCTGGAAGATCCCCTCTCGTTTGCCTGATGTATGACCACGTCGGCGGCTGTTCGACTTATTTCGTCAAGATCCTTTACTACCTTAATCTCAACATGCAGATTTTTTTTTGCCATTCTGTATGGAATTGCATTATTTGACTTGAAGATATCAGTGACTAAGTTAAACCTAAATTGAATGACTCAAATTTGGATTAATATTCTAATCTAAGTATGAAAATTTAAAAGTAAAACCTTGCAGCCGAAAATCAGTCGAAGAGGGTAAAACTTCCCAGTTGCCAACATAAAGGAGGCTTTATATATGCTGCCAAAAATCAACCCGACCCGAACCATGAGTTGGCAAAAGCTCAGGCACCATTATGAAAAAATTAAAGATGTTCATATGAAGGATATTTTTGCGGAAGATCCCGCAAGATTTGAGCGCTTTCATATCCGAATCAACGACATTCTGGTGGATTATTCCAAAAACAGGATAACGGCAAAAACTTTCGAGCTGCTTAACGAACTGGCCCGGGAAACCGGGGTGAAAGAGGCCGTGGCCGGCATGTTCGACGGGCATATAATCAATGAGACCGAAAACCGCCCGGTTTTGCATATCGCGTTGCGCAACAGATCAAATTCACCCATCATGGTCGACGGCCAGGATGTCATGCCCCGGGTCAATCGGGTACTGCAGAAAATGGAGGATTTTTCCAACAAAGTCAGATCCGGCGGGTGGCAGGGCTATACAGGTAAAAAAATCACCGATATTGTCAATATCGGCATCGGAGGATCGGATCTGGGCCCGGTGATGGTCACCGAAGCATTGCGACCTTATGCTGATCCCGATTTAACTGTTCATTTCGTTTCCAATATCGATGCAACCCATATCGCGGAAACGTTGAAGCAATTAGATCCGGCAACAACCCTGTTTATGATTGCCTCAAAAACTTTTACCACCCAGGAGACCATGACCAATGCCTACCGTGCCAGAAATTGGTTTTTAAAGCACGCCCGGGATCAATCCCATGTGGCAAAGCATTTTGTGGCCCTGTCTACCAATGACGCCAAAGTTCGAGAATTCGGTATCGATATTCACAATATGTTCGAATTCTGGGACTGGGTCGGCGGACGATATTCACTGTGGTCGGCTATTGGCTTGTCAATTGCCTGTTATATCGGATACGACAACTTTATCGATCTGCTGCAAGGCGCCCATGAAATGGATCTGCATTTTAGAGAGGCTTCATTTGAAGAAAACATTCCGGTGATACTGGCTTTGATCGGCATTTGGTACAATAATTTTTTCGGCGCCGCAACAGAGGTGATATTGCCCTATGATCAGTACCTAAGCCGATTTCCCGCCTACTTCCAGCAGGCAAACATGGAAAGCAACGGCAAGTCCACCAACCGGCAGGGTAAACCGGTTGAGTATCAGACCGGTCCCATTATTTGGGGAGAGCCGGGAACCAACGGCCAGCATGCCTTCTATCAGCTGATTCATCAAGGAACCAAGTTGATACCGGCGGATTTTCTGGCACCGGCTATCAGCCATAATCCGCTCGGCCAGCATCACAACATCCTGCTGTCCAATTTTTTTGCCCAAACCGAGGCCCTCTTAAACGGCAAAACCAGTGAAGAAGTAATCGCAGAATTGAAATCAGCCGGTAAAACAGATGCTGAAGTTGAAAAGCTAGCGCCTCATAAAATATTCAACGGCAACAAACCAACCAATTCAATATTATTCAAGCAGTTGACCCCACGGGTCTTAGGCAGCCTGATTGCAATGTATGAGCATAAAATCTTCGTCCAGGGTGTTATTTGGAATATTTTTTCTTTCGACCAATGGGGCGTAGAACTCGGCAAGCAGTTGGCCAGCAGGATTCTGCCCGAAATGCAAGATGACAAACCGGTTGCCGCCCATGACGCGTCTACCGACGGATTGATCAATGCCTTCAAAGAAATGAGAAAATAGCACTGCTTTTAACTTTACAATTATAATATGATGAATACATTTTCAACATCCTAATCTCGAAAAAATCGGAAGATAAAACGTAATATATGTTAATCAGAATTTAAATTAAACCCCAATTGAGTGAAACTCAATTGGTGGGTACTCGGTATCTGGTACTGGGTATTGGTTTTAAGGAATGGGTTTGATTTTTAATATGTCACCCGCAAGGGCCATCTAAAATGAGTTACGCAAGGCCACCAAACCATTTCCTGATAGCCAATACCCAATACCTGCTGATTGGGCTTCGCTCAATTAGGGTTAAACCATCTAATTTGAGGAGAATGAGAATGAAGTTTGCAAAAGTTACCCTGGTTTCGGTTCTGGCTTTCATCTTTTTTACCGGCTGCGCCCAGATGCAGCAGGGTTCCAGCAGTACATCCGCATCCCCGGTGCTCGATCGCATCCAGCAGCGAGGCGAGCTGATCGTGGGTACCATGGGCAACATGCCGCCCTTGAACATGACTTCCAAAGACGGTGAAATCTTTGGCCTCGAACCCGATCTTGCCAGAATGCTGGCCAGTGCGATGAACGTCAAGGTAAAGTTTGTTACCAAGCCTTTCAACGAATTGCTGCCGGCGCTGCAGACCGGAGAGGTCGACATGGTTTTGTCCGGCATGACCATCACCCCTGAACGGAATCGGAAGGTGGCTTTTATCGGCCCCTATTTTATTTCGGGCAAAGCGTTTCTCACCAAAGTAAAAACCATCGCCTATGCAGATGAGGCCAGAGACGCCAATAACCCCAATACGAAAATTGTGGCGCTTAGAGGCTCAACCAGCCAGGCATTTGCCGAAGCCTTCCTGGATAAAACGACCCTGTTCACCACCGGGGATTATGACGAAGCCGTGGACATGGTGCTGCAGGATAAGGCGCATGCCATGATCGCCGATTATCCCATTTGCGTCGTATCCGTCTTCCGCTATCCGGAAGCCGGCCTGCTCTCGGTCGTCACGCAGTTAACCTATGAGCCGATCGGCATCGCAATCCCGGCCAATGATCCGTTACTGATGAACTGGACCCGCAATACGCTGAACAATATCGAAGGCAGCGGTATCCTGGATGAGCTGAAGCTGAAGTGGTTTGCCGAGGGGAATTGGCTGAAGAAACTGAAATAAGGCTGGTGGCTGGATCCTGGCTACTGGATATTCACAGTATCAGGTATAAGGTGCAGGGTATAAGGTGGTGGATTGAAAAAAAAAGGCTCACGGCGCAGGGCTCACGGCGCAAGGCAGGAAATCTGGCATTGCATCTCAGTATCCTACCCTGCATCAGCGCTCTGCGCTATGCCGTTTTTCCGACTTCCGCATTCCGACTTCCCACTTCCATTCAGTTTCCCACAAGCTCCCCGTTTTTAAAGGTTCCTTCCATCTTTTTCCCATCAGAATAGGTCATGGCGCCCTGCCCGGTTATTTGACCATCCTTAAATTCACCGGTGTACTTGCGGCCGCGGGATAGGTCATGGTATCGCTGCCGGTTCTCTTGCCGGATAAGAAGTCTCCCACGTATTTGCGGCCATCGGGAAAGAAGCATGGTCCCCTGACCGTGGCGCTGGTCGCCTTTAAACGCTCCAACATATTTTCTGCCATCCGGATAGGTCAAGGTCCCCTGCCCGTTTCTTTCGCGAAACTGCCATTGACCTTCATATACAGTGCCGTCGGGTACGGACTTCGTCGTCGTCCTGGTACTCGTCCTCGATAAAATTCTGATTCACGAGGACGAGGACGAAAAGAATCAAATTAGATCGCCTGCAACCGCCCTGATATGAATCTATAATACCCAAGTTTCTTTTCTGATTTAACTGGCCGCTTTTCAGGCCAGCGGCGGCGCTGAACACTGATCCGCCTGTGGCGGAACACCTTCATTTTGATCTCCGCGAAACGTACATCCCCACCAGCCATGCAACAATCACGACCAGGTATATCTGTCCGGTAACCGCCTCAAGAATTACCAGCGAACTGGCCTTATGCGTCAAGGGGGCAACATCACCGTAGCCCAGCGTGGTAATCGTAACAAAGCTAAAGTAAAGAAATTGAAATGGATCAAGGGACGGGCTCTCGGGGATAGAAAAAGAACCGGGATAAAAAAACTCAAGTATTAAAAATGCATTTGACCACATCATGGCCATCAATAAATAGACAACCACGGCAGCAAAAATAGCTTCTTTAGTAATCTCTTTCTCATTAAATACAAGTTTTATCAGCAGACCGATGACAAAACCGATAAGAAGCGCGCCAAAGAAATGACCTAGCACAGCCAGATAGGGAGATTTAAAGATGTAAGCGGACCAGACGCCGATAAACATCGGGATTGCCAGCGCCACCGCGATATATATATGCAACTTTTTATGGCTGATCGCATATATTCCCAAAATAAAGATAATCGTGATAAATATGTCCGGAATTACCGCATAATGAAATATGTCGTCTAAAAACGGACTCCCGATAATCATGCCCAAAATAGCGGCCAGTAACATTACGATCCGGTGCCTGGATAAAAATTCAAGTAAAGAAGTGGAAGTTTTTTGTGCCATTTATTACTGGATCCTGGATGCTGGAAACTCGATACTGGATACTGGATGTTGGATAATCGACAGCTATTTAGCACACCGATTGATAGTGGAAATCAGGGCATTGCTGAGTTTCTCCGCCTCTGGCGGACTGGCCTAAAAAATTGAGACATTTAGAAATTGGTCAATTTTAAGGGCGAAACCCAACAACTCATTTGCATCTGTTTTCGTTCAATCACTAATTAGCGGATAAGGATGAAATAAATCAATAAAATAATTTATCAGCCGTCCTTCGCCTACACAACATACCTCAATTTTCAAGAGAACCGTTAGAATCCGGCAAGTGGAACTTTTCAAGGCGGATAAATTATCGGATTAATTAAGTTTTTTCATCCAGTTCTGCGATCTTATCTTTAAGCCGGCCAATGATTTGCTTGGGCGATTCCTGGCTGAGAATCGATTTAAACTGGGCGCGGTAATTACTCACGGCATTAATTCCCAGGGCACTCAGATCGTATACCTTCCATTTCCTGCTGCGGTTGGTCATCCGGAGCGTTAATGGAACTTTCATTTTTTTCCAGGTAACTTCAATTTCAACCAGGGTTTTGGAGTTGCTGATCATTTGCTGCTTTAGAAAATTCACCTTCTGACCATTGTATCGATCCTGCAATTTTCCCAGGTAAAATTTAGCGAGAAACTCGCTAAATACCTTTACAAATTCATTTCTTTGCGGTGCGCTGAATTTATACCAGTGGGAAGCCAGCACTTTTCTGGAAAATTCCTTAAAATCGAAAGTTTGCTGCATAATTTCCCATAGTATTTGCTGTTGCTCCGCTTTACGGGAATCGTCTTCGAATTGAGGGTCTTCCAGCACGCGGATACTCTTTTCTATGTTCTGCTTAAGAGTTTCCAGGGGTTGCTGTGCAAAAGATAAAGAAGGTGCAACGGTGATAATCAGAAGGAGAAAGAAGGCAATTTTCCGCATAATCCAAATCATAATCAAGTTAGGGGCTTCACTCCAATCGTATTCGAAACATTAAAGTATTTCAGTCGGCTGATGATTTAAGGCAATAACATAGGAACGAAATAGAGGCCGATCAAGATCGGAAACAATTATTGGCAATCGCTATAACTTTGAACCTCCAAAAAGTAAAAAAGGCTGTTTAGTTTCCCAAACAGCCTTTCTGTTTATATCAACCGATTTGATGATTCTACTCGGTCTCGGCAGGCTCATCAGTTTTGCAAACTATTGTCGGATCTGCCATGAGTGCCAGTTCCTCGTATCGTTTGTTAAACTGCTCGATCAACATGCTGTGCAGTTTTTCAGCTTCCTCGGGGAAGGTCCGTTTCAAAGAGGCATACCGGATCTCGCCGTCCAGGAATTGCTTTAAGCTTCCATCCGGTTTCTTGGAATCCAGGATAAACGGATTCTTGCCTTCGGCTTTTAATGTCGGATTGTAGCGATACAGCGGCCAGTAGCCGGACTGTACCGCCAGCTTTTCTTCTTCCTGGGCTTTGCCCATCCCCGCCATAATGCCCTGGTTGATGCAGGGGCAATAGGCGATGATCAATGAGGGACCGTCGTAGCTTTCGGCTTCGACCAGGGCTTTGATCATTTGCTGCTTGTTGGCCCCCATCGACACGCTGGCCACATAGATATAGCCGTAACTCATCGAGATGCGGCCCATGTCTTTTTTGGGTGTCTTTTTCCCGGAAGCGGCAAATCGGGCCACCGAACCGGTCGGTGTTGCTTTGGAAGATTGACCGCCGGTATTGGAGTAAACCTCGGTATCCATGATGAGCATGTTAATGTCTTCGCCCGTGGCCAGCACGTGATCGACCCCGCCGTACCCGATGTCGTAGGCCGCCCCGTCCCCGGCAAAGATCCAGAAGGACTTTTTGGTGAACAATTTGGATTTTTCGGCGATCTGGGCCAGAAGACCGTTGCCGTTTTGAGCCGGCAGCAACGTTTTTAACCGGTCACCGTATTTGCGCGACCCTGCGGGATCTTTCATGTTGTCCAGCCAGCCGGACATGGCGTCCTTGATTTCCTGCGACACATCCGTGCCAACGGCTTCTCGCATCAAATCCGCCAGCTTATTGCGCTGCTGAAAAGTGCCCAGCAGCATACCGTAAGTGAATTCAGCCGAATCCTCAAACAGAGAATTGCCCCAGGTGGGACCGAACCCATCCTTGTTGACACAGTATGGAATGGCCGGCGCCGAACCGCCCCAAATGGAGCTGCACCCGGTGGCATTGCCGATAAGCATGCGTTCGCCGAATAGCTGGGTGATCAGTTTGGCGTAGGGTGTCTCACCGCAACCGGCACAGGCACCCGAGAACTCCAACAGCGGCTGGCAAAATTGGCTGCCCTTGACCGTATTGCGACCGGTCAGGTTGTCGCGCACCGGCAGACCCTCGAAATAGCTCCACAGGGGGACCTGTTTTTCAAGCTGGGTTTCGAGCGGTTTCATTACCAGGGCTTTTTTCTTGGAAGGACAGATGTCGGCACAGTTGCCGCAACCGTAGCAATCCAGGTTATCGACCTGAATTCGGAAGTGGTATTCTTTCAGTTCCTTGCCGACTGCTTTTTTGGCTTCAAAACCCGCCGGGGCATTGTTCAATTCATCTTCAGTCAACAGCACCGGCCGAATGGTGGCATGGGGACAAACCATGGCACACTGGTTACACTGGATGCAGTTGTCCATAATCCACTCCGGCACATTGATCGCCACGCCGCGTTTTTCATAGCGAGTGGTGCCCACCGGAAATATTCCGTCCGGCGTAAAGGCGGAGACCGGCAGTTTATCGCCCTGTTGCACCAGCATCGGACGCATCACGTTTTTAACGAAATCCGGTTCGTCTTGATCCGCCTTATCCGGCTCCGCGGTCTCGGCCCAGCTGGCCGGGTATTTGATTTCAATCAGGTTTTCAAGGGTTTTGTCCACCGCCGCAAAGTTCATATCGACAATTTTCTGGCTTTTTTTGCCGAATAATTGTTGAATCTGATCTTTCAGGTAACCGAGGGCCTCATCCACCGGGATGACATTGGCCAGTTTGAAAAAGGCCGTCTGCATGATCATGTTAATCCGTCCGCCCAACCCCACTTCACCGGCGATTTTAACGGCATCGATGTTGTAGAACTTCAGCTTTTTGCCGGCAATGGTGCGACGCATTTCGGCCGGCAGCTTTTCATCCATTTCGTCCTGCGTCCAGGGCGAATTCAGCAAAAAAATGCCTTCGTCTTTGATACCTTCCAGCAGGTCGTAAACATCCACGTAATTGGCTTTATGACAGGCAATGTAGTCGGCCGTGTCGATCAGATAGGTAGATTGAATCGGTTCGTGGCCGAATCTTAAATGCGAGATGGTAATACCACCGGATTTTTTTGAGTCGTAGGAAAAATAGGCCTGGGCAAACATATCGGTGTTGTCACCGATAATTTTGATCGCGCTTTTGTTGGCCCCAACGGTTCCGTCGGCCCCCAGGCCCCAGAATTTGCACTGTACGGTGCCTTTCGGCGTCACGTCCAGGCTGTCGCCGACATCCAGGGATGTCTGGGTAACGTCATCGACAATACCGACCGTGAAATGATTTCTGGGGCTGTCGGCTTTCATGTTGTCAAAAACCGCCTTGGCCATGGCCGGGTTGAACTCCTTGGATCCCAGCCCATAGCGGCCGTTGAGCAGTCTCGGCGATTGACCTTTTTCCATATAAGAGGTGCAAATATCCAGGTAAAGCGGCTCACCCAGGGCGCCCGGCTCTTTGGTGCGGTCGAGAACCGTAAGTATTTTGGCTGTTTGAGGAATGGCCGCAAACAGGTGCTCAGTTGAAAACGGGCGGTAAAGTCGGACTTTGACCAGCCCCACTTTTTCACCCTGGGCCCTGAGATAATTGATGAGCTCTTCAATGGTTTCGCAGGATGACCCCATCGAAACAACCACGTGCTCAGCTTCCGGATCACCGACATAGTCGAAAAGATTGTAGCTGCGACCGGTCAAATCACTGACCTGTTTCATATACTCATCAACGATACCCGGCACCTTCAGATAATATGGATTGGCCGCTTCCCGATTCTGAAAATAGATGTCGGGATTCTGGGCGGTTCCTCTCAACTCGGGTCTCTCCGGGTTGGCACCCCGGGCGCGAAATTTAGCGATGGCATCCCAGTCTGCTAATTTGGCCATATCCTCGTAATCAATCACCGCTATTTTCTGAATTTCGTGGGAGGTGCGAAAACCGTCAAAAAAATGGAGAAACGGAATGGAAGACTTGATGGCTGACAGATGGGCCACCAATCCCAGATCCATGACTTCCTGCAGCGAGGACGCGGCCAGCATGGCAAATCCGGTCTGGCGCACCGCCATTACATCCTGGTGGTCACCAAAAATCGAAAGCGCATGCGCGGCCAGGGCCCGGGCCGAAACATGCAGCACGCCGGGCAACAGCTCACCCGACATTTTATACATGTTGGGGACCATCAACAGCAACCCCTGTGATGCCGTAAAGGTCGACGTCAAGGCGCCGGCGGCCAGGGATCCGTGCACCGATGCCGCCGCGCCGGCTTCGGATTGAAGCTGACGCACCGTCAACGTTTGTCCGAATATGTTTTTGCGTCCATCAGCGGCCCATTCATCCGCAATTTCACCCATGGGTGAGGAGGGCGTGATCGGATAAAGGGTGCACATGTCGCTCATGGCATAGGCCACATGCGCAGCAGCTGTGTTTCCATCCATTGTTTTAAATTTTTCGGCCATAAAAACACTCCTTATAATTATAATTTTTTCAAGTATTAAATTCGATTGAATGTTTAGTTAATGGTTAATCGATCGTCATACGGGTTTGAGTAAACGGGGCCCTGTAAGAAATTATGTCAGTAGATCTTCAAAAAAATCGTTGCCTTTGTCATCTACGATAATAAAGGCCGGGAAATCTCTAACGGAAATCATGTAAATGGCTTCCATTCCCAGTTCGGGATACTCAATTAATTCGACATGGATGATGCACTCTTTACCGAGTCTGGCAGCCGGACCGCCAATCGATCCCAGATAAAACCCGCCGTACGTCTTGCAGGCATCCGTCACTGGTTTGGACCGGTTTCCTTTGGCCAGCATAATCATGGAGCCGCCTTGGGCCTGGAAAATGGGCACATAAGGATCCATGCGGCCGGCAGTTGTGGGCCCGAAGGAACCGGAGGGATGTCCTGCCGGTGTTTTAGCCGGGCCGGCATAATATATAATGTGGTCTTTGAAATAGTCCGGCAACGGGTGGCCGGTATCCAGGCGTTCTTTGAGCATGGCATGGGCGATGTCCCTGGCCACCACAATGTCTCCGGTCAGCAACAGCGGCGTCGCAACCGGATATTGACTGAGCTGCTGTCGTATCTGATCCATGGGTCGGTTCAAATCGATACCCACCGCTTCTTGACCTGAAAGCTCAGCCTGAGGGAGGTACCGGGCCGGATCGGTTTCCAGCTGTTCCAGGAAGACACCATCCCGCGTAATTTTGGCCTTAACATTGCGGTCAGCGCTGCAGCTGACGCCCAGGCCAATCGGACAGGATGCCCCATGACGCGGCAGACGGATCACGCGGGTGTCCAGGCAAAAATATTTCCCGCCGAATTGGGCACCAATTCCAAGCTCGCGGGACATTTTAAGAACCTGGCCTTCAAGTTCCACATCCCGGAAAGCGCAGCCGGATTCCCCCCCTTTCGTCGGCAGTCCATCGAGGTATTTGGCGCTGGCCAACTTGACGGTTTTTAAATTTAATTCGGCCGAAGTCCCTCCAATAACAAAAACAAGATGATAGGGCGGACAGGCGGCCGTTCCTATAGTTTTCATCTTTGCTTTCATAAATTCAAGCAGTTTTTGAGGGGTCAAAACGGCTTTGGTTTCCTGATACAGGTAGGTCTTATTGGCAGAGCCCCCGCCTTTGGCGATGAACAAGAAGCGGTACTCGTCCCCGCCGGTAGCGTACAAATCTATTTGGGCCGGTAGATTACAGCCGGTGTTTTTCTCCTCATACATGTTCAACGGAGCATTTTGCGAATAGCGCAGGTTGCCCCGGGTATAGGCATTGTAGACGCCTTTTGAGAGCGCCGCTTCATCCGAAAAATCGGTCCAGACCCGTTGTCCTTTTTTCCCGATGATGATCGCCGTGCCGGTATCCTGGCACATCGGGAAAACCCGATCGGCAGAGATGACGGCGTTTTTCAGCAGTTCAAGCGCCACGTAGCGGTCGTTGGCTGAACTTTCCGGATCATCGAATATTTCAGCGAGCAATTTTAGATGAGACGCACGCAGCAGATGGGACACATCGCTAAAGGCCTGCTCAGCCAGATCAGTCAGCCCCTCAGCCGAGACTATTAACATGTCCTGCCCCTCAAAAGCGGCACCGGTCACGTGGCTTTTTGTCAGCAGACGGTATTCTGTCGAGTCATCCGCTAAAGGAAACATATCCTGGTATGAAAAGTCAGCCATAAACTAATTTTCCAATGACAAATGATTTATTCTTTTCAAAAGGAGGAAGTGTAGCAATCACCACTTGGAGTGTCAAGGAAATTTGCTAAGCCTACGGGGCTACATCAATATAGCCAGTAATTCTTAGAATTTTACGAAATTGCCTAATCGATGAAAATTCCAAGCACCAATAAACAAATCCCAAATAAATCCCAATGACCAAAATTCAAAATACCCAACAATTGATCCTCAGGCAGTTGTGCCCACCTGGATCACGACCGACAAAATTAGGCTAATGAAGTGATACGATTCAAATCTGTTGAATTTTGGGTCATTGAATATTGAAATTTGTGATTTATTTGGAATTTGGTGCTTGTTATTTGGGATTTGTTGTCTCACTAAATTTTTTTTAATGCGCTGGTAAAAAATTCGGATTGTTCTCGCCAGTGATCTTACATTGCCGTCTCTTCTTCCTGCGGCTTCAAATGTTCCGGCACTTCAATCATATTGATCAGCAGCGGTTTCAAAAATGACCAGCGAATTCCAATCTTGTATACCTCTTCCAGATCCCTGATCGCGTCCCAGCAGTTGTGGCAGGGGGCGATGACCAGTTTGGCTCCGGTGGCCAGGATCTGGTCGCGCTTAACTTTCAGGCCGACATTACGCTGTTGTCGATAGCGGCCGATACCGTTTAAGCCGCCGCCTCCTCCGCAGCAGAAATTATGCTCCCGATTGGGAGTCATGGGCCGGAAATCCTCGGCGATATAGCTCATGATCTCCGCCCCGATATCAGCCAGGCCGGCGTTGCGCACATAGTTGCAGGAATCCTGATAGGTCACCGGCTCTTTGATTTTTTTGGACGGATCGATCTTCAGTTTGCCGGTTCTGAGCGCTTCCGCAAGCCATTCCACGTAGTGAAAACTTTCTATCGGTGTTTTACCGGTTTTAAGACCGGCCCAGTAAGGGCCTTCGACGACGGTTGCCCGGTAGGCGTGGCCGCACTCGGTAACCACCATCCGTTTGGCTTTTAAACGCGCCATGGCGTCATACACCGATTCGACCTGCATTTTGCAGGCCTCCCAGTCACCGCCGAACATGGCCAGGCTGGTTTCTTCCCAGCCTTCACTGGGAACGGTCCAGTTTTCACCGGCCACATGAAACAGAATTGCCGCCTCGGCAAGGTCTTCAGGATAGTGTTTGGGTTCCCGCGCGTTAACGGTGTACATAATGTCGGCATTTTCGACATCGATGGGGATGGTTAAACCCGGCCAATCTTCTTCGTATTCTTCGGCCATCCACTCACAGGTGTCCACCCAATCTTCGGTGGTGATATCCATCTGGGCCCGGTAGATTCGATGCATGCCGGAGCCGATTTTCATTTCCCAGGGCACAAATCCCTGTGCAAACAACAGCCCGCGCAGGTAGCTGAACATCACTCCGGTATCGATCCCAAAAGGGCAATACAGACCGCAGCGCGTGCAGCAGGTGCATTTAGCGTATGCCGTATCCATGCACGTCTGCAAAAATGTATTGTCCACATCTCCCTTGCGCTTTATGATTTGGCCCAGGGTGGTTTGAATTTTGTAGGACGGGACCTGTGCGGGATCTTTATTGTTGGCAAGATAATAAAAACAGCTTTCGGCACACAGACCGCAATGTGAACAGATTTCAAGCCACGTTTTTAAACGCGATTTGAAGGTTTTTTGGATCGTGCCCCACAGTTTTTTGCGATCCACATCAAGGTGGTTCATTTCTTCGTAATATTGTTTGCCGCTTTTATCCGCCAAAAGCGCCTGCAATTGTTCCTTGGTGTCGACGTTTATTGTATTGCAAAGTTTTCCTTCCGGCATGGTTATATGTCCTTTGTAAATTGAAGATTTAAGATTGAATATTTGCGGTATTCTATCTAGTTTAATTCACCTTCGTAAATCAAGATTATTTTCCTTCTTTGTGTCTTAGCGTCATCCTGCCTGGTATTTAAATAAATATTAATCGATGGAGCGCAGCGACCTCCGCAAATCTTCAATCTTCATTCTGCAATATCTCTTGGCCCCCTACCAGGCAATGCCCTTATTTTTCATGCCGCCCCGTTTTATCCCATAGTCCATCCCGAGCTGGGCCCTGGATAGAAAGAAAAGGACAAAATGAGACAACTTGGTCAGTGGTATTGCAATCAGGAAAATCTCACCGCAAAGGACGTGAGTTATAATCCAGAATGAGTAATCAGCGGTACCGTGAGAGGCAATATAACCGGTCACAAACGGTGCCACAGCAATGACCAGTAGCAGGTAATCATAGGCTGTCGTAATCAGCCTGACTTCAGGCAGGGCAATGCGGCGCAGGGTTAGAAAAATGACCGCAACAATCACCAGAATTGTCAGGATATCCGCCATCCCTTCGGGCAGTGACCAGAGGCCAAATCCCAGTCTTTCGCGCATCAGAACACTGTGCCCCAGCAAAAATACCGGCGTCAACAACAAACCGATATGCATCATAAAAACCCATAAGGTAAACCAGGGATTGTTCCGCCAGCTGCGAGTCCCATAAGGAAACAACCAGAAGAGAATGGAGCGCACAGCGCCCCTCACGCCAAAGGACGTATTTACCGAATAGGTCACCCGGTCAAGTTTCCAATCGAGTCCTCGGATGTAAAACACCGTGCGAACGATCAAACCGACAAAAAAGACGGCAAACGACAGCCAGACCAGTGGACCGGTTACAAACTCATACATGGATTACTCCTTAAATTTCTAATATACCTTCTTTTATTTAAAAATTATATAAAATCATTGCTGTCCAAAATAATTTGAAAATCAAATACTGCCTTTAATAAAAACAGGCAGTTATAAACGGGAAATTAGTGATTTAGAAATCAGGTTGTACCTTTTCAAAGTCGATGCTGTCCAAAACCCTT
>Ga0209791_1000139_pt1 | contig 41113 bp, 34 predicted proteins | sample WorMetTyACAVOLI1_FD_187422 | JGI IMG/M metagenome (GOLD analysis project Ga0209791, IMG submission 187422) | Marine gutless worms symbiont microbial communities from Max Planck institute for Marine Microbiology, Germany - Olavius algarvensis... ... | reverse complement strand
CGTGGGTTTTGGACAGCATCCACTTTAAAAGGCATAACCTGATTTCGAAATCACCAATTTCGCGTTTATAACTGCCTGTTATTATTAAAGGCAGTATTTGATTTTCAATTTATTTTGGACAGCAATGTCCTCCTTTAAAATAATTTAGATCCCAAAGATAGAATAGAAAATGGTAGAATTACAGACCTATGACCCAAACACAATCAAACACCGAATTGTCCCCCACCATCTTTTCTTGGGTTATAGTTCCGCAAAATTATTGCATACTATAATAGTATAAAAATGGATTTGTAAATATCTATTTTTTGATTTGTAAATTCGAAATTTCCGATGGTTTCTTACATGTTGATATTTAAAGGTATCTTTTTATTGCGGGAAAATATTTTTTTGTTTTTAAGAAAATAGAATTCGTAAATTACGAGGTCCAGGCCTAAACAATGAGGTGATTATATTAAAAGCTCAAGCCGCGGTTTTAAGAGATATTCCGCCACATGGGTATCCCGCATAAATTTAACCAGGCATTGGTGAAGTTCTTTGGCAACATCTGCTTGATCTGAAATGATATCCTTCTGCTGGCCAGGATCCAGGGCAAGATCGTATAGTCTTGACTGCCCCCTATCGGAGCTGTATAAAAGAGAATAATTCCCGCTGGTTATGGTCGTCACTGTCGGCGCCTTGAGCATGCGCAGGAAATTGTCGACCGACCTGACCGGGTCCCCGGGATTGGCAAAGGGGATACTGCTGACGGTAAACTCACGGCCATTGGCCGCTGGATCGATTATTTGGGGCAGAAGCGAACGGCCTTCGACAAAATCTGGTTTGTCACAGCCTACAACTTCCAGCACGGTCGGCATCACATCAACGGCCGACGTTAACTGGCCGTATAGGCCTGTCGCTACGCCGGGAATGTATAGAATCAGAGGGATATTTATGATCTCCTCGTAGAGCGGCGAATAGGCCCATATTCCACCTTCAATCTGCTTATCCCAGTCATCCAGCGTCGGATATTTTCCATCCGCCCCCATTTCATAAACCATCTTGCCGAAAAGTCCACCGTGCTCGCCGAAGTAAAAGCCGTGGTCCGAAGTAAAGATGATGGCGGTATTTTCCATTAGGCCCATGTTTTCAACCCGCCGCAGGAGATAGCCCAGCCAGGTGTCCACCATGGTGATCTCACCGCAATAAGTTGCATGCGCTTTTTCAAGCCTATCCTGCGTGAACCCGGGCACATCCTTCCAGCAGCCGTAGATCGGTCCGATAATTTCTCCATCGTAATCCGGCCGGTAGATCTCTGTGTAATAGGCGGGGGCATCCCAAGGTTCATGCGGGTCCCAGGTGTCGATATACAGGAAGAAGTCTTCTTTGTAGTGACGCTCCAGCCACTGCATGGCTTTGATGAAGGTTTGGGGTGCATTGTAATCCGACTCAAAGCGCCACGCCGCGCGTGTATCCTGTGACTCGTGCCGTCCGTCTTTCAGTTTTTTAGCCCCGGAACCTTCCTGCCCGATATTCGTGAAAAAACTTCTGAAGCCGCGATCGTAATTCATGCCGTCCCGCAGATAGAAAGGCGTGTCGACTACCGCCGCTGTATGCAGCCCGTTTGCGGACAGGATTTCAGCCAGGGTCGTCACGTTGGAGGGCAAAGGCGACCAGCCCATAAACGACATGGTCCAGCGCCCCGTAAAATGATCCGCCCGGGTGGGCATGGTAGGAAACCCGGCCGCATAGTGCCGCTGAAACCGGACGGATCTGGCTGCCAGCATATCCAGAGCAGGCGTTTGAATCTGTCGGTTGCCATAGGCTCCGATGTGATCCTGTCTAAACGAGTCCGAAGTGATCCAAATAACATTCATAGCAAGTCGTTTCACCCCTTCTCATGCTTCATGCCTTCGCCGGTAACCAAAACAATTTTACCGATGTTTTTTCGTGCTTCAATATACGCGTGTGCTTCACCGGCCTGTTCAAACGGAAAGGTTCGATCTACATGTGGTCGAACCCACCCGTCCTCAACACCTTTAAGAATTTCTTGCATCCAGCCGCTAATTTTGTTTCTTTCGTTCCACATATGACCAAGATTTACGCCAAATACACTTTTATTGGCATTCATCAATCCCAAGGGGTTATACCAGGGCATTTGCGCGATCAGCTTGATATACTGAAATATTCGCCCCATCGTCGATTCAGTCACCGTCGAAACGCCGAACAAACCCAGGCGTCCGGTCGAACGCAGCGCTCGATAGCTCTTTTTCCAGTTCTTACCGCCGATCGGATCAATAACCAGCTCCACTCCTTTGCCGCCGGTGAGGCCCATAATACCGGCAAGAAAATCCTGGTTGCGATAATCAATGGGATGATTTAAGCCCCTTTCCATTAAAAAAGAATGCTTTCCAGCACTGGAAGTACCGTAGATCGTGGCTTCAAGATGCAATGCAATATCTAATGCGGCCAAACCCACGCCACCGCCTGCATTATGAATGAGTACCGATTCCCCCTTTTTCAGACCTCCCATAACGCAAATAAGCTGATATGCTGTCAGATAATTAACGGGTATAGCTGCTGCCTTTTCAAAATCCAGCGATGCGGGAATGTTAAAAACGTTTTTTTCTGAAACACAAACCTTATCCGAATATCCGTTGAATCGAGTCAGGGCCAAGACAGATTGGCCAACTTTTGAAGAATCGGCGTCCTGACCGACGGATTCTATCGTTCCGGATACTTCATAGCCCACGACACAAGGGGGCTTTGGGGCATCGGGGTACAGTCCCTTTCTTGCGAGGATATCGGCAAAGTTGATTCCAATCGCTTCAACCTTAATAAGAACCTCTCCCACAGAAGGTTTTGGATCCTTGCTTTCCTGAATTTTTAATACATCTGTATCGCCATATTTTGTAATTACGATTTGCTTCATGATGTCTCCATTACTTTGTGCTTGGTTTAATCCTTTCAAATTCTACAGTCTATATGAAGCCGGTCGATTAATGAAGAAAATCAAATATATGAATCAGCTGTCATTTGATTCAAATATTTTTCTCAACAAGATGACAGCTGGTTCTGACCATCCGAAATTTTTAAAAAATCCTTTAGCATCTCTCCAAACATCTGAGATAAGAACAGTACGCCCTCTTATGCTGATTTCACCCTAACATTGCATAAACTCTTATCATCTAGCCTGGCCGTTATGCCTGAGATCGTTGCTTTTTCCGGGCTGATGCTGGATGCTGGATACTCGATGCTGGATACCTAACAGTACACTATCGGTGAATTTCAACGACATCCAGTATCCAGAAACCAGAATCCAGGATCAGTCAATACTTTCAATGGTCTTCATTGCAGCAGCTAAGTTGGATTTCAAAATTTTATGCAACTATAGGGTTCATTTTGAGTTAGAATTAGGATGCTGACACTGATCACGCTCTCTTTCTCTCAGGGCTCTCTTTAATATTTTACCAGACCCTGTCTTGGGCAATTCATCAACAAATTCCACAATTCTGGGATATTTATAGGCAGCCATTTTATTTTTAGCCCAAGCGATCATTTCCTTCTTCTTCACCAGGCCCTTGTGTTGTGGTCGGAGAATAATGATGGCTTTAATATTCTCTCCCCTGTGTGGGTCCGGGACGCCAATCACAGCCACTTCCTGAACAGCCGGGTGTTCGTACAATAAAGCCTCTACTTCGGCTGGGAACACACTGTATCCGGAAGCTTTTATCATGTCTTTCTTTCGTTCCACGATGTAAAAATACCCATCATGATCCATCCTTGCAATATCTCCCGTAGCGAACCATCCATCCTTCAGTACTTTTTCGGTTTCTTTAGGATTGTTCCAATAACCCTTAGTGACCATCGGGCCCTTGATTATCAATTCCCCTTCTTCGCCGATAGGAAGTTCTTCCTGGGTGTCCACATCCACGATTCGACATTCAACCCCGAAATGGGGGATGCCTACGGATCCATAGCGTGGATTAGAAATTGGATTAATGTGTGTTTGGGATATGGTTTCACTCAATCCATATCCCTCCACAAGTTCAGGTCCAACGATTTCCCGCCATTTATGTAATATCTCCCCGGGAATAGGAGCACCGCCCGAACTGCAATGTTTAAGGCTCTGCAGGTTGTATTTGTGGATATCCGAGAAATTGACCACGGCCACATTCATCGTGGTGATGCTAACCCACACTGTGCATCGAAAATCATCAATGGCCTTTATGGCTGTTTCGGTATCAAAACGCGAAATCATAACATTTGTCGTTCCTGTATATATGGGCCTGTTCATGCCGTGAATCATTCCGGTGACATGAAAAAAAGGCAACACAGAAAGGTGCACATCATCCTCTGTTATCCTAGTCCACACTGCAGACCCGACTGTGTTGAAAAGAAGGCTATAGTGCGTGATCATAGCCCCCTTTGGAAGGCCTGTTGTACCCGACGTATATTGTAAAAGAGCCAAATCGTCCTCCAGGTTTATCTTCGGCTGGGGTGGCTCAGGTTCATATTTCTCAAGAAGATCAAGAAAATCAAGTGTTCGCGGGTAAACTTCTTTGGGCGGCTGCATAGAAGGGTGAATAGGGAGTTCTGGGTTTTCGGGGAGAAAGTCCCAGTAGCTTGTCACAATCACCTGGGATAGCTGGATCTTTTTCTGGATCTCTCTCACCAGGGGATACAAATGATCCAAGGCTATAATAATCTTTGTTCCCGAATCTTTTAGCTCATATAAGAGTTCATCCTCCTTGAACATGGGATTTGCGGCGACGACCACCCCACCTGCCTTCAGGGTGCCAAAGTAGGCAATAACAAATTGAGGACAATTCTCCAAATACAGACTCACTCTGCCTCCTTTTTTTAGACCTAATTCATTCAAGGCCGCTGCAAACCTGTCGGATAGATCATCGAGTTCCTGAAACCCTATCTCCCTTCCATAATAATTGATGGCTACCTTCTTCGGATTCCTTTCTGCGTTATCCCTCAAAAAGTCATAAAGGGGTTTATTCGGAAAGTCCAATTTTTGAGGTATGCCATCCGGCCATGATTTGACCCACATTTTTTCCATTAGAAAAGTCTCCAATCACCAACTGATCTAAGGTTCAGTCCATTCTGCTTCGGAAACGATCAATAAATCACATTGGAGAATAGCGACTCAGGTGGCAATTGCCTGAAATGCATAGCAGATTGTTTCTCGTTCTCGTCCTCGTCGTCGTCGTTCTCGTAATCGAAAAAATGAGTTGGTGGGCCCGTTGCCAATCGGATCGAGGACGCGGACGACATGCCAACGAGATGGGTCTCTCCAAAGTGGTATTGCATCCTTTCTCGTAACAATGCCCGTCTCATAAAGTTTGTTTCTTTTTTTTTATGCCGGCCAGATGTTTAAGCTTAGTATCCGGCTGATGATAACGGCGATAGTAATGGGTAAGTGTTGTAACAGAAAAAAACGTGTTAAAGACCGGGAAACGAATCAGATACCAGAATACCCGGTAAGATAAAAAGACAGCGAATAAGAAAAAAATAATATAAATCAAAAAATTGAAAATATATACGACTTCAATCGTCCAGTAGCCGTTGATTACCGGATAAAAGCTTAATGTTCTGTGCAACCAGGCCCAAGCATAAGTTATGACCGGAACCGAGGTAATAAAATATAGCAAAACGGCCCAGGAGTGACCGGCTTCCACGGCCTTTTTCCTGCAGTACCCCATACAGCGAAGACAGTTCTCGCAGTGATATGTCCAATAGGGGCGTTTCTTTGTGCCGGCATCCTTCATCAAAATAGCATTATTGGGACAGAACCTGGCGCACATGCCACAGCCGACACACTTGTTGTTGGAAAACATCACTTTTGCCATAAACATCCGGGCGATTATCAAATAGGCGATGGGAAAAACAGGAACAAGCCAGAATAAAAATACACACCACAACATTTCCCAAAGGTTGTTGCGCGTGAACCAGATTCTTTGGCCATTCAAAATGCGGGGTATCAATAGTTTCAGTCGAGACTGCGCCTTATTGGATATTTTATCAATGTTTTTGGGATGCAGTCCCCAGTGAAAATTAATAAAATTTGACGGCATATCCAGGCTAAAAATGGCCTTGACACGATATCCTTTGAGAAGCGTCAAAATCGCTGCAAAAAAAGTCGCAAAACCCGATGCACCGGGAATTTGCAGTGATCCGATCTTTAGTGCACCACGTGTGGCGACACACATTACCGGCACATTTGTTCGTATGGGCATTCTGAATAAAAACTTGATCATTGACCAGGGTGGCATAAACCCATGGGTAGGAAAGAGCAGTCCCACGAGAAAATCAGGGGATTGGATGAAGTCATTGCTAAAGTCGGCATCCTCGATCAGCACAACCTTCGCCTTAACTTCATGCCGATTAGCGATTTCTTCTATCCAGCGACTTACACGGTAAGTGTTGCCGGTCCCGCTCATCACATAAAAAACCGCTTCTTTATAATTTAAGTCTGGCAACAATTATTAATCCCCGCTTGTGGAATCTCATCAAAAAATCAAATATTCAGAGGAAATTGATGATTAAACCCTATAGTTGCATAAAATATTGAAATCCAACTTCGCTGCTGTGATGAAGACCATTGAAAGTATTGACTGATCCTGGATTCTGGTTTCTGGATCCTGGATGTCGTTGAAATTCACCGATCGTGTCCTGTTAGATATCCAGCATCGAGTATCAAGCATCCAGCATCTGACCGGAAAAAGCAACGATCTCAGACATAACGGCCAGGCTTGATGACAAGAATTTATGCAACGTTAGGGTAAAGTGGTTTCAAAACCTTAGATCAGGCCGGAGGGCCCCGCCGAAAGGCGGGACTTCACATCTGACCATAATAGTTGCTTGTGTTCAGCAAGCATCCCGTGAACTTAATACGGAGTCCCGCCAATGGCGGGATGAGCAATACCTTTCAATTTACGGGACAACGCCGCCATATGGCCTTAGATGGGGTTTTGAAACCAGTTTTAGTCATATTCATAAATCTCATATCGAGTCTGTTCCCCCAGCAACTGATCAATTTTGCCTTGAATCTCGGCGCGTTCTTTACTTTCAAACCACTGGTTCCAGTAATAAAGGGATTGCCATTTGGTGACCACCAGGCTTTCGCCGGGTTTATCCAGCCGTGACAATGTTTCACCGGCAATATATCCCGGCGTACCCATGGTTATAGATCTCAGTTGATTGACCAGCAATTTCAGATCCTCTTTCTTTTTCTCCTGTACTGTTCTCCTGATATGAATTCTGATCATTTTATGTTCTCCTTTATTTGTGGTCATTATTATGCAAGCTTTCAGTCAGTTAATTTTTTGGCCACGAATTGACACGAATGATCACGAATAATCGTTAAAGTCATCATCAGGGCAGCTTATAATTAAAAAATAAAATTTCGTGAAAATTCGTGCTAATTCGTGGCTGGTTTCATAAACCAAATTGATTGCCGGAATTTTCAATAGCAAACTTCGCTGCAATATTAATGGGTCCTATACCGCCTCTTTTTTGATGACAATCAACGTGATGTCATCTTCAGCCCCTGACTCATTTTGATATTGGTTCACGGCTGTAATGACTGCTTCAATTATCTCTTCCGCTTTTGCCGCAGCATGTTGGCGGATTATGTCATTCAGGCGTTTTTTGCCAAAAATTTCACCGTCAGGATTGTGAGCTTCCCATACTCCGTCAGTACTGAGAACGATGATTTGGCCGGGAGCAAGACCGATTCTTTCGTTCGCCTCATACTGCCACTCTTCACTCACACCGAGCGCAACACCGGAACCCTTCAACTCTTCGAATGTGCCGGTGCCCGGGTCATAAAAAATACCGGGTTCATGCCCTGCGCGGACCCAATTTAGCTTCTGGTTTGCCGCATCAATGTCCAGGTAAAACATGGTCATAAATTGTCCGGTATCCTCGACATCATAAACCAGCTGGCGGTTGACGTCGGTGATAATTCGATCAATGCTTCCGGGAAGGGATAAGCGCAGTCGCAAAGATGAACGAACCGTTGCCATGAGCAAAGCAGCGGGAATTCCGTGTCCGGACACATCTCCGATAGCCACCCCGATATTTCTATCCTTGGTTTCATCCGGTATAATAAAATCGTAATAATCGCCGCCGGTCTCATCACAGTAAATGCTTCGGCCGGCAATATCAAAACCGTCTATTTTCAGATTACCTTTTGGCAGAAGGTTCTGCTGAACCTCCATGGCCAGATCCAGCGACTGGCGCATTCTATCGCGCTCGATGAGCCCCTCGGTCATCTCGTTGATTACATCGCCCACATAACCTATTTCATCGTTGGAGGTGACATTTACCCGTAAACCTAATTTGCCCTTGGTAACCTGCTTTAAGACAAGTACCATGGCATCCAGGGATTTTTTCAGATTCAGCGATATAATCAGGACCAGCCCGGCGCCAACAAACATTACAATCGGGATGATTGTCCACAAACCGCTGGAAAACATTTCGAACGATTCAGCCGGTGGACGATTGGAAAGGGAGACGCGGTAAAGGCTGGCCAGAATTGCCAACAACGGTATTAAACTAATGGCTACAAAAACTGCATATAAACGAACGGCCAGATTAATTCGCCGGGTACCTTTGACATGGTACAATTTCCCTCTGGGGAAGACCCAAGGCACCAGATAGATCTGCAGAATCCGTTCGAGGAGAAAAAAGGCCAGCGTAGTCGACAGCAGACCGGTTAACAGTGCATCAAACCGATTCATGCTGATTTCCTGCCATGGCAGGCCAAAGTGGCGCTCAAATACAGCAAAAGTCACGCCGCCTGTGAACCAGGCGGCCATATCGATGCCGATGATGAAATAAGGCTCGTTAAGCAGCCGTTTTTCAACAATGGATTGGAGATTAACAGGAATTGAAGCATTGGGCCCAATTCTGTCAAGATAGCGTCGAATAGGCCATTCGTATACGATGATTATCGCAAAACACAGAGCAAAGATAGCCCCGAGGTAATTGGAGGTGCGAATATGAAATTCAACATATTGATCCGTCTTGTGGTCTCGCAGGATAAATTCGTAAATAACATAGAGCAAGCCTGATCCAACGGCAGTGGCCGCTAAATTTGCCACAAACATTACGTTTTTCAGGCAAAAAAGACGAAACCGGGTCATTGATGCTCCAATTATAAGGCTTGGTCCTTGGGGACCGGGTCTCAGAAAACCGGCTTTATCAACAGCATGGTGACGGAGTATTGGAGTGTTGGAGTGCTGGAGTATTGCACGAAATTCTGAACGAGGTATTCAAACCTCGTTTAGACGATAAGGCGAAGTGATGGTTTATTGGGCTATTGTAGTGCAGCTTAACCAATTCAGTTAGGTATGGGATATCACTTTGCCCTTACGAAAAGGCCCGGAACAGGGAAAGGTTTTTCCATTACTCCAATACTCCATTACTCCTGTAACTTAATTCCAAGACTTCCTTAGTGTGCAATTCCAAAACTATATATTCAGAATATTCCCGTCAGCTTAACAGTTCCATCGCAAACCGGCAGTGGGTTTCCACGCCGAGTGGCAGGATATCCTCATTGAAAGTAAATTGGGGATTATGAACCCCTACTCGGTCTGATTGTCCTGCGCCCAGCCCAAAGAAGCACCCCTTGGCCTTCTGGAGAAAAAAAGACATGTCTTCCCCGCCCATGGTTTTGGCAGGCTCAACCACTTTATCAGTTCCAACCACTTCGGCCGCGCAGCGGCGCACCAGATCCGACATGGCATCATCATTGATGGTGGGGGGATAGCCCTTGGAAAACTTAAATTCATATTCAGCGCCCATGGACTCACACACGCCGCGAATCACTTTTTCCAGGCGCTTTTCCCAGGAATGCCAAATATCCAAATCAAATGTTCTGGTGGTGCCGCTCAACACGGCTTCTCCAGGGATGATGTTAAAGGCGGTTCCGGCGTGAAAACTACCCACGGTCACCACCACCGGTTCAATCGGGCTCATGTGTCGACTGGAGATGCGCTGCAGGGCACTGACGACCTGGGTACCCACCTCCAGTGCATCGACACACATATGGGGCATGGCGCCGTGCCCGCCCCGGCCGATGATTTTAAGGTCATAACGATCCATCGCGGCCAGGAAAGGACCTGATCTGACACCGATCGTACCTTCCGGAATTTCCGGCCAGACGTGACACCCAATGGCATAGTCCACCTTGGGATTTTCCATCACACCGGCCTTTATCATGGGTTCGGCGCCACCGGGACCTTCCTCGGCGGGCTGAAAGATAAATTTAACCGTGCCGGTCAATTCGTCTTTGATTTTGTTTAATACCGTCGCTGCAGCAAGCCCCATCGCCATATGGGCATCATGGCCACAGGCATGCATCACCCCATCATGGGTTGAGGCAAACTCAAGACCGGTTTCTTCCTGCAGCGGCAGTGCATCCATATCGGCCCTGACCATCAGCGTCGGGCCGGACTTGCCGGTATTCAGCAACCCCACCACCCCGAACCGGGCAATCCCGCTCTGAACCTCCAGGCCCTCACGGGTTAAATAGTCCGCCACATAAGCCGATGTTTTTTCTTCGGTATAACCGACTTCCGGTATGCGATGTAAATCTCGACGGGTATTGACAACCAACTCTTTGTGCTCTTTGACCAGCTTGTGAATATCTACCATAATAACACCCCAACAATTGAAGATTGAAGACTGAATATTGAAGGTATCCTGTCTTTTATATTTAGAAAATCCCTTCCTTTGGGATCTATCGGAATTATTTTTAGAACTATGCCATAATATCGCTCCCGGTATCAACGGAAAAAATAAACGGTTGACAATTTGCCCGACTTTGCCGCAATATCTCAAACATAGAAGAATCAGATTATCTTTTGGGTATGGTTAAAATCATTACCTGTACGAAAATTTGCAGCAACAAATTGTTACGGAGGATAGGATGACGATTGCTTTTGTCGACGGCCCGGTTATTACAGGTGACGGTCGGATTCTGGAGCACGCGACGGTTCTGGTGGAAAATGACAAAATAGTAAAGGTCGCTGAGGGCGATTTGAGCATCCCGCCAAACGCCGAAAAGATACCTATCGACGGAATGACCCTGCTGCCCGGATTTATCGACTCCCACATTCACATCTGCCTTGACGGAAGTCCTGACCCTGTCAGTACGTTGTTAGCCGAATCACCGACGGCAACGACGCTGAAGGCCGCCGCGGCCGCCCGGCAAACCCTGATGGCGGGTGTAACGACCGTCAGGGATATGGGCGGCTATAACGGTATCGACCTCGGCCTCAAGCAGGCCATCAATACCGGTTTGATTCCGGGCCCCCGCATGCTGGTCAGTGGCCGGTTGATCTGTATGACCGGCGGGCACGGCTGGCAGATCGGACAGGAAGCCAATGGACCGGATGAAGTCCGCCAAGCTGCCCGTAACCAGATCAAAGTGGGCGCCGATATCGTCAAGCTCATGGCTACCGGTGGTGTAATGACAGCGGGAGTTCAACCGGGCAGCGAACAGTTTACCGAAGCGGAGATGCGGGCGGGCGTCCAGGAAGCTCACAAAGCCTGCAAAAAGACCGCGACCCATGCCATGGGGACGCAGGGCATCCTCAACGCCCTGCGGGCCGGAATCGACAGTATCGAACATGGTGTCTACCTGAATGAGGAGGCTGTTGCAATCATGGTTGAATGCAAGATCCCGTTTATTCCCACAATTTCAGCGTGTTATCACATTGAAACCAAAGGCGTCGCAGCCGGAATCCCGGACTATGCGGTTGAAAAAACCCTGATGGTCAAACCCCATCACCTGGAAAGTATCCGCATGGCCAGAGAAGCCGGGGTTCTGATTGCTGCGGGCACGGATGCCGGTACACCGTTCAATCTGCACGGAGAGAACTTAAGTGAAATTAAATTATTGGTGGATTATGGGGGGTTTTCTCCCATGGCGGCCATTGAGGCCGGGACCCGCGTTTCCGCCCATGTTTTAGGACTGGATAACGAGCTGGGCACAATTGAAGAAGGAAAGCAAGCCGATTTGATCATGGTTTCCGGCAATCCACTGGAAAATATTGATATCCTGCTGGAAAGAGAGTCTATTCGCCTGGTCCTGCAAGGGGGGAAACTTGCATCAGGTGATCTTTAAACCTTAACACAAAGGAGGATGAGGAAAATGAAGATGATCAACCCATGTATCAAAAATTTTCTGTTTGTTGGCGTGCTGGCGGCCGCACTGATACTAGGCTTAACTGCCAACGAGGCCCGGGCCGATATTGATGAAATTATCATCGGAGTCGGCGTGGATGCCGACACCATGAATCCCCAGGAGCAGACCACCACCCTCTTTCAGAACTGGTGCGATTTAATCTACGGCAACTTTGTCTATCAGGATCCGGAAGGAAAACTCCACCCTCGGCTGGCAACCAGCATGGATTTATCGGATGACGGCCTGACCTGGACCCTTAATTTGCGCAAAGGCGTCAAATTTTCCGACGGAACTGATTTCAACGCGGACGCCGTCAAACTGACCTGGGATCGCATTCTAAACCCGAAAATGAGGGTGCCGCTGCGATTTGCCCTCGGCATGGTGAAAGAGTGCCTTAAAATTGACGACTACACTGTGGCGCTTAAACTCAAATACCCGTTTGCTCCTCTGGGTCCGTCCCTTTCCATGTCCCTGGCGTCCCCCATCAGTCCGGCAGCCATTGAGAAATACGGTGAAGATGTGCGCCAGCACCCGGTGGGCGCCGGCCCCTATATCATGAAAGAATGGGTCAAGGGTGACCGCTTCGTTATGGTTCGCAACGAAAATTACTGGGGCAAAAAGCCGACCGTGGCCAAAATTACCTGGAAGGTCGTTCCCGAAGCTGCCACGCGTGAGGCCATGTTGAGAGCCGGTCAGATAGATATCTGCTATAAACCGTTGCCCTCCAACGTTGCCGCCCTCAAGGCCGATTCGAACGTCACCGTCGAGATGCCGTTGGATACCCGAACCATCTTCATGGGCTTAAATTGCCAGAAAGGTGTTACGACCAATAAAAAAGTACGCCTGGCCTTCAACTATGCCGTGGATAAAAAAGCGATCGTGAAAAAGATCCTGTTTGGCACCGCCGAACAGATGACTGGACCGGTCTCCCCCAAAGTGTTCGGCCACTTTAAAATGGATCATCAATACGACTACAATCCCGAAAAGGCCAAACAGCTCCTGAAGGAAGCCGGCTTTGATTTTTCCAAAACAGTTAAAATGAGAACTCCCAACGGCCGTTACCTGTTTGACAAACAAGTATCCGAAGCGGTCCAGGCCTATCTGCAGGCCATTGGAGTCAAAGTCGAGCTGCGCACCTATGACTGGCCGACCTATGTTGCCGGACTGCTGAAACCCATTGAAGAAACCGAGCTTGAAATGTTTCTGCTGGGCTGGGGTCCGCTCATTCTGGACGCGGATATGGGTCTCTACGGTCAGTTTACCTGCGAGGTCAATCCGCCTAATGGGTTGGGTTCAGCCTTTTATTGCAATGCCGAGTATGACAGCGTCATGAAAGCTTCCCGCGAAGAGCAGGATCCCCAAAAACGGCTGGCCCTGCTCAAGAAGGCTTCAGAAATCGTCTGGGCCGACAGCCCCTGGTTGTGGCTGCATGTGGAGAAGTTCGTGATTGCCTATTCCAGCAAAATCAAGGGGATGGTCGTAACACCCACCGAAAAATTCTATCCCCACTACATCACGATGCAATAGTAAGTAGAACGAAGAATGGAGACGGGGCAGTCTTCACTGCCCTGGCTCCAAGTTTGTAAGATTACATTTGGCCTGAACCTTTGGTTTTGCTCAGATATAATGGGTTTTGCCGCTGATAGTCAGCTGGAGTATTGGAATATTGGAGTGTTGGGGTAATCCGATTACGGATTTGGGATTGTGGAATGTAATCAATTTTAGGTCGAATGTATCAATCCGAAATCAGAAATCTAATAACTAATAGAAAATAACTATTGCCGTATTCATGCTTAATTACCTGATAAAACGCTTATTATCAACCATACCGGTCCTGATCGGGATATCCCTGCTGCTTTTTATTATGCTGCGGTTGCTTCCCGGTGATCCGGCCCAGGTGCTGGCAGGGCAGATGGCCACCCCCCAAGAGATAGAGAACATCCGCCGGCAACTCGGCCTGGATCGCCCGATTTACGAACAGTACGCAAACTATTTGAGCCTACTGGTACGCTTCGACCTGGGCCGCTCGGCCCGCACCCAGAATCCCGTTACCGAGGAAATCTGGGCCCGCCTGCCGAACACCCTGCTGCTGGCCGTGGTCGCTATCTCGCTGGCCTGCCTGTTCGGCATCCCGGCTGGAATTATCTCTGCTGTCAGACCCTACAGCTGGATCGACTACCTGGTCACCACCTCCGCCCTTTTCGGTATGTCAATGCCGGTATTCTGGCTCGGGCTGATGCTGGTCGTCCTTTTTTCGGTTATCTTAAAATGGCTGCCGGCCGGAGGTACCGGGAGCTGGCAGCATGTGATATTGCCCTCGTTTACATTGGCAACATTTGTGGTTGCATTCATCGCCAGGATGACCCGCTCCACCATGCTTGAAACCCTTTCGCAGGATTTTACCACAACAGCCCGTTCAAAGGGGCTCCAGGAACGGGTGGTGGTCATTAAACATGCCCTCAAAAACGCCATGATCCCGATCATCACGGTGGTCGGCCTGCAGTTCGGGTTGGTGCTGGGTGGCGCCGTCTTAACCGAAACCGTTTTTGCCTGGCCCGGTCTGGGCCGCCTCATCTATGATTCTATTCTGGCGCGTGATTATCCGGTGATTCAGGGCACGATTCTCATATTCGCATTGCTTTACATTATGGTCAACTTAGCCGTGGATCTCATTTATGCGCTGGTGGACCCGAGGATCCGCTATGACTGATATTCCCGACAGCAGCGGTGCCAAGGCCGGCAAACCCGCGGCAGATAGCTCATTGCGCCGCAATTGGGCCAAGTTAAAGCGCAACAAGGCTGCCATGTTTGGTGGTATCCTGTTAATCATCTATGTGCTCAGCGCCCTGCTGGCGCCGGTTCTGTTCAGCGGCAATCCGTCGGCCCTGAATCTGATGAATTCGCTGGAAGGGCCCTCCTTCAAAGACCCCCTGGGAACAGATGAATTGGGCCGCCCCATCCTGGGGCGCATCATTCATGGATCGCGGATTTCACTGGTCATCGCGGTCGGGGTGGTCTTCGTGGGGTTGATTTGCGGCATCCCCTTGGGGCTCATATCCGGCTACTATGGGGGCAAAATCGATTTTATAATCCAGCGGGCCACCGATACAATGCTGGCCTTTCCGGGTTTTCTCCTGGCGCTGGCCCTGGTTGCGGTTTTGGGGGTTGGGATTAAAAATACGGTAATCTCAATCGGCATCAGCATGATCCCGCTCTACATTCGCCTGGTCAGAGGATGTGTGCTCGCGATCCGGGAAGAAGCATACGTGGAAGCCGCCCGGGCGGTGGGCACCCGCGATGCAAAAATTCTGCTGCGCCATATCCTGCCCAATGTAATGGTACCGATCACCGTTCAGACCAGTATGAGTATGGGCACGGCCATCCTTTTTGCAGCCGGGCTGGGGTTTTTCGGTATCGGTGTTCAGCCGCCCACACCGGAATGGGGGGCGATGCTGGGTTCCGCCCGCTCCTATATTTTCCATGCGCCGCATGTCGTGACCTTTCCGGGAATTGCTATCTTTCTGGCCGTGCTGAGCTTCAACCTGCTGGGAGACGGATTGCGCGACGCCCTGGATCCGAGGTTCAAGCTATGAAGGCCCAGGCCAACCCGCTGCTGGAAATCAGCAACCTGCACATCCGTTTTCATACACTGGACGGGGTGGTGCAGGCCGTGGATGGGATCGATTTTGAAGTCTACCCGGGGGAAACATTAGGCTTGGTCGGGGAAAGTGGATGCGGCAAAAGCGTCACCGCCCTTTCAATTCTGCAGCTTTTACAGTGTCCGCCGGCTGAAATTCAGGGTCAAATTTTTTTTGAAGGCCAAAACCTGCTGGAATTGAATCGAGAGGGCATCCGGAAAATCAGGGGCAATGAAATCTCGATGATCTTCCAGGAACCCATGACTTCCCTGAACCCGGTTTTAAAGATCGGCGAACAGATAGCCGAGGCCGGCAGGCTGCACAAAGGCATGAATCGGCAACAAGCCTGGCGCTGGGCGGTGGAGATGCTGCGCATGGTTCAGATACCGGGACCCGGTTCCCGCAGTCGGTTGTACCCGCATAAATTTTCCGGCGGTATGCGACAGCGGGCCATGATCGCCATGGCCCTCTCCTGCAACCCGCGGCTGATTTTAGCTGACGAGCCGACGACGGCACTCGATGTAACCATCCAGGCTCAAATCATGACCCTCATGCAGCGCCTCAAGCAAGAGTTCAAATCGGCGATTGTCCTGATCACCCATGATCTGGGGGTAATCGCCGAGATGGCCAGCAGGGTGGTTGTCATGTATGCCGGCAAAGTTGTCGAGGAAGCACCGGTGATAGCGCTTTTTAAAGACCCCAGGCACCCCTATACCCGGGGTCTGCTGGGATCGATCCCGGTCATCGGCCGCAAGGAGCAAACCGGCCGCCTGCTGCAGGAAATTTCGGGCATAGTGCCCAGCCCGGCCAACATGCCGCTGGGCTGCAGATTCCATCCGCGATGCAGTCAGGCAATGGATAAGTGCCATCAAGAGGAGCCCCCGATGACCCGCCTGGCCGAGCACAGAAGGGTTAGCTGCTGGTTGGAAGGGTAATTAGTTGATGAGTTGATTGGGTTGAATAGTTGATTAAGTTGAAAGGGAATTGGCAAACCGGTGAAAGGTGTAGGGTTTAAGGCTCACGGCATTCGGCGCACGGCAAAGGACTACTATAAAGCGAATATCGAATATCGAAACCTGAATATCGAATGTCGAAGTAATGAATTCTGTCTATTTTATAAAAAGGGATGGTTCGAAGAGAAAACATCCTTAGAATTCTTGCGGTCCGCTGTTCAAGATTTAGGTATTAATTCCAAAATCCGAAATCTAAAATCCAAAATTAATTATGGCTTTACTGGAAGTTGAAAATCTAAAAAAGTATTTCCCGGTTAAAAAAGGTGTTCTGTCCCGCACGGTCGGACAGGTGCGGGCGGTGGACGGCGTCAGTTTCACGTTAAATCGGGGGGAGACCCTGGGCCTGGTTGGGGAAAGCGGCTGCGGCAAAACCACTGTAGGTCGCTCGATATTGCGCCTCATCGAGCCCACCGCCGGCCGGGTAAATTTCAACGGAAAGAATCTGCTTGAGTTGGATCGGGAAGATCTCAGAAACATGCGCGCCTCGCTTCAGATTATTTTCCAGGACCCTTTTTCTTCCCTCGATCCTCGGATGAGTGTGGGCCAGATCATCGCCGAACCCATCCGAAACCACATGAAGATACCAAAATCGGAAATTCGGCAGCGCGTAGCCTATTTGATGGAACGCGTCGGACTCCACCCTGAGCAATTGCGCCGCTATCCCCACGAATTTTCCGGCGGCCAACGCCAGCGGATCGGCATTGCCCGGGCACTGGCGTTAAATCCTCTGGCCATCATATGCGATGAGCCGGTGTCGGCCCTGGATGTCTCCATTCAAGCTCAAGTGATCAATCTTCTGGCCCAGCTTCAGGAGCAGATGAACCTTTCCTATCTTTTCATTGCCCACGATCTGAGCGTAGTCGAGCACATCAGCGATCGGGTGGCCGTCATGTACCTGGGCCGTATTGTCGAACTAACAACCGATCGGGAACTATACCGCAATCCGCTGCATCCCTACAGCCAGGCGTTGCTTTCAGCCGTACCCATTCCGGACCCTGAAATCCACAAACAAAAAACCGTCCTGCAGGGGGATGTGCCAAGCCCGATGAATCCACCGACCGGATGCACCTTTCACACCAGATGCCCGGAGTGCGAGGATATATGTCCTCAGGAAATACCCGTTTTCAAGGACGTGGGCAACGAGCACTGGGTGGCTTGCCATTTGAGGTAAGGCTGGCACCTATTGCAGGGCTTCGTCAGTTAACCAGTTGTTGACTATTTTTATGAAAACCTCCAGCTAAATGAAAACCATGAAAATCCCAAGCACCAATTACCAAATCTCAAACAAATCCCACTCACCCAAATTCAAAAATCCAAAAAGAATTGCCTGCAGCGGCACCACACGGCATCATCACCGACCACCCAGGGTTGGTGAGGCGATATGGCTGTGGTGAACGTTTTGGTCATTGAATATTGAAGTTTGAGATTTACCCTTCGACTTTGCTCAGGGTGGCGAGCTTGTCGAACCATTTGTAATTTGGTGCTTGTGATTTGGGATTTAAATGTCTTATAAAGCCTTTTGATGCAACTTGTTTAATATTTACTTTGACATTACCCTGGTGTCTTGCGGCGCCGAATTTCCAAAATAAGGAGTGAATAATGAACACATCCCGTGATTGGGAGAAGCCGATTCGCAGATTGGAGCTTTTGATGCGGCTTAAGTCTTTTCCGGTAGCTTTCAAGCTATTTGAAGATCGGCAGGAAATTTCCAAAATTCCATTTATCCGGCGGATGAACCATAAATCCACCCTCTGCCAGCTAATCAACATGGTCAGAAACTTTGACTGGACCGTTGGAGCCGAGTTGGATGACTTCATGTCGGTGGTCTGTCCTTCAATCATCGGATTGACGGACATTCCGGACTATATGAAAGACGGAACATTTCGCAGCATCGTGTGGACCAAAAGCAGGGCCGATGCCAAAAAATATGAGGCTGAGATTCCACGACTGCCGAGCGGCAAATATACGGCGGTGGCGATGGCTCCCCTCGTATACAATCCCTTTGATCCCGACATTGTCCTGATTTATGCCAATCCAGCCCAGATGATGCTGCTGATCAATTCTCTTCAGTTTGAAAATTACGAAGTCATGCAATTTTATTGTGTCGGAGAAAGCTCCTGCAGCGATGCCATTGCAAGATGTTACCTTAAAGCCAATCCGGCTTTGAGCATTCCCTGCTACGGCGAGCGCCGTTACGGCCACGCCCAGGATGATGAAATGGTCATGGCCATTCCGGCTGAAATGATGGACAAAGCATTGAATGGGATGGAGGCCCTATACAAACGGGGAATACGCTACCCGATCAGCTACGCGGGCGCGGAAAGCGATGTTGCCCACGCTTTTCCGGCGGCCTACGGGGCAGAAGATATGATTAATAAACTCAGAGGCAATGACAACCGGCTGCTGCTTGGCGTGACCGGCAGCATCGCCACCGGCAAGACAACCGTTGCCGGCATGCTTGAAGAATTGGGGGTGCGCACCATAGATTTTGATGTTTTAAGCCGGGTGGTGGTGGAACCCGACAAACCGGCCTGGCAAGATATCGTGGCTTTCTTTGGTGAACAAATTCTGGCAGAAGACCGCAGCCTGGATCGAACCAAATTGCGCGAAATTGTGTTTCAGGATCTCGAAAAGAAGAAGAAACTTGAAAGTTTTCAACACCCCCGCATATTTGAAGAATTCATTAAGCAGGTTGAGCAGTATGCGGGCGAAGACCCGAATGTCATCATCCAGGCCGTAGTGCCGCTTCTTATCGAAGTCAATATGCAATCACTTTTTCATAACATCTTAATGGTCTATGCATCGGAGGACGAGCAAAAAAAACGTCTGATGAAAAGAGACGGGGCATCAGAAGAAATGGCCATGAACATGATTCGCTCTCAGGTCTCTGTTGATGAAAAGAAGGGGTATTGTGATTTAGTTATCGATAATTCAGGCTCACCGGAACAAACCCGCAAACAGGTTGAAAAGCTGTGGCAGAAATTGAAGAAGATCCAAAGGGAAAGGAAGGGGAGTGTTGAGTGAGTTGAACGGGCGGTGCAAATAAGTGCGATCGCGAGATAAATTTCGATTTCAGATTTCGGAATGCGGAATGCGGAATGCGGAATTAAGGTATTCTATCATTTAATTTGACACAGATAATGGACAAAAGGGAGCATTTTAAAACTATTGCAGGAGAATATGAATGCCTATACGATTTTTAAGAAACAAAGTTGTCGAGGTCCAACCACAGGCAGATGGAATGATAGCGGTTTCATGGCGGTTGACGGATGATTTATTGGCAGCTGAGGTTAATATCAGGGTGCAACTGCCGGATCTTGAGATCGCGGAAGCCGGGGCCACACTGGGCCGGCTGGTTCCAAGGGCCTGGTCGACGGCGCCCGAGCTCATCAAAAAAATCGAAGGTGTTAGAATTGGCGCCGGGTTGCGCAAGATTGCCCAGGGTCTGCTCGGCGGTCCGGAAGGTTGTCCCGTACTGGTGCAAGCGGTGCTCGAAAGTGCCAATGCCGTCATACTGCATTTTACGCGCCCTGGGCTTCAAGCAGGCGAACAGCTTGCTGAACAAGAAATGCTGACGTTCTTGAGGGAAATGATCAAAAATAATCCTCGGCTGGTGCGAAGTTGTGTGGCCTTCCAGGACGATAGTCCCATCATGCAGGGTTTGTAGGTGCTTGGTCCAGCTGAGAGCGGGATTGCCGATGTTGTATGCGATATCGCAATTTTAGTTATCAATGAGCTAAAATTCAAAATGACTAAAATGAGCTAAAATTTCGGAATCCTTTCATTTAAAAAAGACAGAATACCTTAACTCTTGTCCGCCATTCCCTAGGCGGATTAGGCATTTTAGTAATTTTTAGGCATTTTCCCGGTTTATCCGGGTCAAGCGTAAGGAGATAAGAATGATTACATTCAACCGCAGTCAGGTTATCGGCGCCGAGTTTCCGGATGAAGAAACCGTAAAATTTAACGGCATCCAGGTGGATCATATCTACAGCATGGAAATCAATATGGATGTGCGCCTCTCCGACGGGGAGATTCTGGCAATTGAAGGGCTGATGAAACGCTACACCAATTTTGTCTGTCCGGAAGCCATGCCTGTCCTTCAAACCGCCGTCGGCATGTCCCTGCGCGAACAAGGTTGGGACCGCCGCATCATGAAAGAAATCGGCCGCAAAGGCTGCGAGCACTTCGCCGAGATCATCATCGAGTGCGGCCGCAGTCTTGACCAGGCTCGTATGAGCAAAGAAATGTGGCAAGCGCTCGAAACCGATCCCGGACTGAATCAGGTGGAGTTTATGGAGAAATGGCTTGCAGAGAACCCGGCAATTGGTGCATAGTTAATCAAAATACGTTCGGAAGTTATTCGCTATTAATTATTGGTTATTTGAATGCCCAACAGTCAATATGCATTTTTAGCTAAGATTTATTGTTATACAATTGACGACCTAAATGAAATCAGATGATTAAAAAATCAAAATTGGAAAACCATTCCGGGGTTGATGAGGGGCTTGTAGCCATGTTCCTGAAGATGTCACCCGAGGAACGGTTGCGGACCAACGATAACGCCTTACGTGCAATTTTGGAGTTGCGGCATGCCTACAGGCAACGGAAAACCAGTGAGCGCAGATCTAAGCGCAATTCTTGAGGGGCTCTTGGCGGCAGGTGTCGAATTTATTTTAGTTGGTGGCTTAGCCGCCGTTGTCCAGGGAGCACCCGTCACAACAATGGACGCCGCCATTGTTCACAAACAATCCCCTGAGAATATATCCAAGCTGCTATCATTTCTTAAATCCGTTGACGCGTTTCATCGTCGACCTGACGACAAGATCATTGAGCCAAAAAATGGTGACATATCGGGCAAGGGCCACGCACTTTTTACAACCCGGCTCGGGCCTCTCGATGTCCTGGCGGCTATCGAGGAGGATAGAGCATACGGTGATCTACTTGAAAATTCAGTGGCAATAGAGTTCAGAGGCTACACTATTCGGGTTCTGAATCTTAAAATGTTGATCCATCTTAAAAGAGCTTTCAGGGATCCCAAAGACAGGCAGCGTCAACCTTTCCTTGAAGAAGCACTGCGGCAATTGGAGAAAGAAATAGGCAACGGGAATGACAATTACTAGCAAAACGATAAGGATCGACAATCTATGCGCATCGATCTTCATATTCACACTGCACCGCTCTCTGCCTGCAGCTACATTGATCCTCATGAATTGGTTCAAGAAGCGCGGCGAATGAAACTGGACGGAATATGTCTCACCGAACACCAGGTCCTATGGGATCTTGCTGGGGTGGACAAGCTTGCCCTGGAAGAAGGGATTAAGATATTTCGCGGCAACGAGTATACGACCAATCAGGGCGATGTCCTGGTTTTTGGATTCTATGAAGACATCAAGGAATTGCTGATCATTCAGGAACTGCGGGAAGCCGTGCAAAAGGCCGGCGGATTTATGATCGCGGCCCACCCTTTCCGCGGGTTTAAAACCTTTGGTATCGGTCAGCTCCAGATGACCGTCGAACAGGCAAGCAAACGCAAGGTGTTTGAATTTGTCGACGCCGTGGAGATCGGCAACGGCAAATTGTCGGAAGACGAAAACGACATGGCCCGCAAGGTAGCCGAAAAGCTTGGCCTGCCGGGAACCGGAGGCAGCGATGCCCACCGGGTCGATGAAATTGCATCCTGGATAACCGTTTTTGAAAAAGACATCGAGAATGAACAAGAACTGGTAAAGGAGCTTCACGCGGGAAGGTTCAGGGCGGAGGTCGGAAGTCGGAATGCGGAATGCGGAAGTGGGAAAGACGATCAGGACTGAGGCATTCGATTGCGGATTGGACGGGGCAGAGAGCACAGAACATAGCGTAACGGTGGAGAAAGGATGATGGAAAACAGACTAAAATTACAGGATAAATATGTATATCAATCATATGTAAACTGAATGGAGGGAGAATATTTTATGACCGAAAATGCGGTACAGGATTATTACCCGGATGACATCGCTGTATGCTATGGGTGCGGCAAATCGAACAAACATGGATATCAAATCAAAACCTACTGGGAAGGTGATGAGACCGTCAGCCGATTTCGGCCCGAACCCTTTCATACGGCTTTTCCCGGCTACGTTTACGGCGGTTTGATCGCTTCATTAATCGACTGTCATGCGACAGGCACAGCTGCCTCTGCGAACTATCGCGAGGAAGGGAAATCTCCGGGTACCGACAGTCTGGAACGATTTGTTACGGTTTCCCTGCATGTTGATTATCTGGCGCCCACGCCGATCGATACAACCCTGGAGTTGAGAGGTCGAGTGAAAGAGAACAAGGGCCGCAAAATGGTGATTTCCGTCACACTTTTAGCCAAAGGAAAAGAAACGGCCTGCGGTGAAGTGGTCGCCCTCAAAATGCCGGAAGATTTTCTGTCAAAAAATGACTAAAAGACCCTTAATCGGTGTTGCCGTTATTGTCATAAAGGATAACCGGGTGCTCCTGGGAAAACGCAAAAACTCACATGGGGCTGCCACGTGGGCTTTTCCGGGCGGTCATTTGGAGTTTAATGAATCCATCGCAGACTGTGCTGCAAGGGAAGTGTTTGAAGAGACCGGACTGAGCATTAAAAATTTGCGTTTCGGTCCCTATACCAACGATATCTTTACTGCCGATAATAAACATTATGTCACCCTTTTTGTGACAGCTGACCATGACTCCGGTAGACCGGAGGTCAAAGAGCCCCATAAGTGCGAAAAATGGCAATGGTCGGAATGGCCGCCCAAAATGCAGCCTCACTTCTTGCCGATTCAGAATCTGCTGAAGCAAAATTTTAAGCTGCCAAAGTAGTACCTGAAATTTACCCGGGTCGCAGGCGTTCATATGCAAGAGGAGTCCCCTGATACAATAAAATTAGATGCTTCACCCCGCAGAGCGGGGCGCTTAAGGGCGACGCCATAGTGCAATATGCCGAGCCCGTAATAATATAGGTAATAAAACAATTCTAATGAATAGGCTTCAAAAGGCTGGCGTCATATTTATAGGATTATGTGTCGCTATATTCATCATCTATGAAGTTCTGAGTTATCTGGCCCAACCTGTCCCGGACCACCCGTATTTTAATCCGGCTGGTTTCATGGTCATCGCCCATCGCGGGGGACGCAGCCTGGGTCCGGAAAACACCCTCTACACATATCAGCGTGCGGTGGACCTGGGAGTTGATGTACTCGAAATCGATGTACACCTCACCCAGGACAACCACCTGGCGGTCATCCACGATAAAACCGTTGATCGGACCACCAATGGTTCCGGCCCGGTCGAAAGCTATAAACTGGCTGATTTGCAAAAACTCGATGCCGGTTATCGCTGGTCGGCTGACAGGGGAGATGCCTTTCCGTTACGGGGCAAAGGCATAAAAATACCGATTCTGGCCGAGGTTTTTCAGGCATTTCCGCTGATGCGGATAAACATTGAAATCAAAGGCTCCAAATCCGCCGCAATAACTTCACTTTGCCGGACAATACAGGATCACAACATGTCGCAGAAAGTGATGATAGCCTCTTTTAATGCCGCGGCCTTAAAAAAATTTCGCTCGATGTGCCCCGCCGTTGCGACATCGGCCGGCGCCTCAGAAGCAATTTGGTTTTATTCGCTGCAAAAAATGCATATGGAATCAGCCTATTCGCCAAAGGCCCAGGCACTGCAAGTTCCTGAAAACTACGGTGACCTGCAAGTTACGAATAAAAGGTTCGTGGAGGCTGCCCACGCCCGCAACATGCGGGTCCAGGTGTGGACAGTCAACGATATCGATTCCATGAAGCATCTTCTAAAAATTGGCGTGGACGGAATAATGACGGATTACCCGCAAAGATTAATAGCGATATTAAAAAAGAAATGAATACGGTACGACAATCAGCGGCCTCCCGGTTACTTAGGCGATTAGGCCAATAAAATTCACCCCCAATATATGAAATACCGTTGAGCCATCAAATTTAGTGCTTATACTAAAATTAAATCATATTACCGGGCTAAGCAGTACCGGTTTAATTGGAATTTTTTATTAACCGAAAGAATAGGTTTTCTGTATTATAAAAATCCTATCTGCAAACCAATCTTAGAATCATAAGATTGCACATATATTTGGAGGAACGATCATGTCTCATAATCTACCTGAGTTACCTTACGCATATAATGCGCTGGAACCATATTTTGATGCCCAAACAATGGAAATCCATCACACGAAACATCACCAGACCTACGTGGATAAACTTAATGCCGCCCTGGAAGGAAATTCTGATTTGCAAAGTAAAAGTGTTGAAGATTTATTGCGCGGTCTCAATTCGGTCCCGGAAAACATCCGAACGGCAGTCAGAAATCATGGTGGTGGTCATTTCAACCATTCCTTTTTCTGGCCCATGTTAAGAAAAGAAACCAGCTTCGGCGGTGGGGTGGCCGATGCCATCAATTCATCGTTTGGCAGCTTTGATACCTTTAAGGAACAGTTTTCAAACTCAGCCGCCCTTTTGTTCGGCAGCGGTTGGACCTGGCTGGTCTGGAGCAACAACGAATTGCAGATCGTAACGACAGCAAATCAGGACAATCCGCTAAGCCAGGGCAAAACGCCGATTCTGGGCATTGATGTCTGGGAGCATGCTTATTATTTGAAATACCAGAACCGCAGGCCTGAGTATGTCAGTGCATTTTTCAATGTGATCAACTGGGATACGGTTAATGACTATTTTAATGCGGCGAAAGGTTAATGATCGACGTCGAAAAGAGATAACCTGATGCAAAAGGGCAGGCTCCGAAGGGCCTGCCCTTTTCCGCTTAGTGCTTTATACAAAGATCAGGCACAATATTCTCTCCGAGCTGAAGGCTCTGCGTGCCCACTTCCGACCATAGGCTTGCAGGCCAGTGGGGAAGCCAACAAACCTTTACCCTATAGTTGCATAAAATTTTGAAATCCGACTTCGCTGCTGCAATGAAGACCATTGAAAGTATTGACTGATCCTGGATTCTGGTTTCTGGATACTGGATGTCGTTGAAATTCACCGATAGTGTCCTGTTAAATATCCAGCATCAAGTATCAAGCATCCAGCATCTGCCCGGAAAAAGCAACGATCTCAGACATAACGGCCAGGCTAGATGACAAGAATTTATGCAATGTTAGGATTTATTCCATGGGGTCTACCCATGCTAAAATCAAAAAGCATCCATCTACTGCTTTCAGTTATATTCCTTATCTTTACTACTGCCTCTAGAACTGCCGGCGCTAATAGATATCAGGAAAATTCCAGACGAGATAGTGCCGCAAATGAAAATTTGGGGTCGGAATCTTTTAAACATATTATTCTCACCTTGCAGGAAGATCCCAGATACACACAGGCTGTGACCTGGCGAACGGATGTAAGGCTCAATCAGGCAATAGCCGAAATTGCCTTATCTTATCCTTCACCCGATTTCGGCAAATCAGCTAAAAAATATCAGGCTAAAACCTCCAGGCTGAAAACCGATAAAGGCCTGAAGTATTATCATTCGGTCAACTTTAAGAATCTGCTCGCGGATACCGTCTATGCTTACCGTGTCGGCAATGGAAAAGTGTGGAGCGAATGGTTCCAATTCCGCACTGCCAGTGAAAAGCTCAAAGATTTTTCTTTTATTTACCTAGGCGATGCCCAGCACGACGTGTATTCCCTCTGGTCACGCACAATACGCGCGGCCGTCATTGAAGCGCCCAGGGCCCGCTTCATAATTCATGCCGGTGATATGGTTGATCGTCCCAATTCAGACCGTCAATGGGATGAATGGTTCAGAGCGGGCGGTTGGATTCTGGCAATGATACCTAATGTCCCGGTAGCCGGAAATCATGAATATAGCAAACAGGGACTGGGGAGGTTCACCCTTTCAAAATATTGGAAATCCCAGTTTGCCTTGCCTAAGCTGGATCACGAAGATTTGGATAAAACAGTTTACAATATTGATTTTCAAGGAGTGCGAGTCATCGTGCTCAATTCGAATCTGGCAATCAAGGATCAGGCAAAATGGATGGAAAATGTGCTTTCAAATAATTCCAATCGTTGGACCATAATAGCAGCTCATCATCCTATCTATTCATCTGCCAAAAGGCGCAGGAACAAGCCATTGAATAATTACTGGAAACCGGTATTTGAAAAATACAAGGTGGATCTGGTGCTTCAGGGGCATGATCATGTTTATGCGCGCGGCCGGGGGCCCTGCCCCGAGGGAGGCAACTGCCGGGGGCCGATATACGTTACCTCAGTCAGCGGTCCGGGCATGTATAAGCTCGATGGCAGAAATTGGATGGACCGCGCAGCAGAAAATATGCAGCTGTTTCAAGTCATTTCAGTATCAGAAAATACTCTGAGCTACCAATCGATTACTGTTACCGGCGAAGTATATGATGCTTTTGAAATAGTTAAAGATTAGAATATTAAATTTTCATTCTTATCTTTTTATGAATCAAACTTAAATTAAATAGATGGAACACCATAATTTTAGACACTTTAGACATTTCAGACAGTTGTTGGAGAACTCTTGCAGTTAATCAGCAGCAAATTAGCCATTTCAAATTGATCAATTCCGGCTAGTCCGGGTTAGGACATATATCATGCAAACAAAATTATTTATAAATGGAGAATTCATTTCCGGTGACGGTCCGGGCGAGGAAATACTCGACCCGGCAACCGGTAATACTATAGCCTCTGTTTCCGAGGCATCACCGGATCAGATAAATCAAGCCGTCCAGTCGGCATCGGCTGCATTTGCATCATGGTCAGTCACGACTCCCGGAGACCGGTCTGGAATGCTGCTCAAACTTGCCGATCTCGCACAAGTGGTTTCCGTGACGCGCTTCAATGATACCGATGAAGCCATCATGTGGGCCAACGATTCCGACTATGGACTCGCTTCATCCGCGTGGACCCGGGATATCGGCCGGGCCATGCAAGTCGCAAGCCGCCTCCAGTATGGCTGCACCTGGATCAACACCCACTTCACGCTTGCCACCGAAATGCCCCACGGGGGCATGAAGCAATCCGGCTATGGAAAAGACATGTCCATGTATGGGCTGGAGGATTACACAACCGTGCGGCATGTAACGGTCAAACTGGATTGAGCGGCCCGGTCACTACATCATGACTTTGTCCCGGATTGATCATCGGTTTGGATCCAAGACAATTGTGATATTGAATCCATACCAATTATTTCACAGCTGCGATGGCTTTTATTTGATGTATATCTGATAAAACTCGGTGCCATGAGGTCCCGTCTAAACGCTTAAGCCAAAGCTCACCATTAGACAAAACCGCAAACAGATCATTGTCTAATTGAACAAATCGCTCAACCATATGCCTCGACCAGGGTGCAGACAGCATGCCATCTGAAGCAAGATGCCAGGTCTGCCCCCCATCGTAGGATTCCTCGATTCGTCCGTTCCTTGATACACCATCAGCTGGTCCTGCAATTATATGTTGGGCATTGGACGGGTCAATCCATATGGCACGTATATAACACCTGTATATGTTTCTCCAACTTCGGCCTCCATCAGCCGAACGATAGAGTCCTCCACCTGTAGCGGCGGTGACAAGATCAGCGGAAGTCCGGTGGACTGTGATTGAATGGACATCGGGATGAATCATTGTTCCTAGCTTACGATTAATGTCCGGGTTGCCATCACTGCCTTCAGCCAAATTCCATGTTTTACCACTATCATCAGAAATTAGAACACCACCAACTTCAACGGCCGCGTAGATCCGACCGCGATACTTATCAGGTTTCGCGACGGCAAATCCACGCACACAACCAGCCTTTGGCGAGTATGGCAGAAACCAGCCGTTTGTGTCACGTAATGTACCAATTTCCGGTTTGCTGCTCCAGGTTTTCCCGCCATCACTTGACACAAAAATGCCGGCGGGTTCAGTACCAATCAGAAAGGTCATAGGTGTGTAGGATGAACTGACAATCCATCGTGCATGTCGAATTGAAAGCCGGTCATTGCTCTCATGCCAAGATTGACCGTTATCAGAAGAGCGCCAGATGCCATTAGTGGTGCCAGCTATGATTACTCCCTCGGATACGGCAATGCTTGTTAAAGCTCTTTCCCTTAGGGTATGCCTGACAATTTCCCAGTCTCCGTTGGTTTGTGTAACGATGAATAATCCTATTGCCGTGGCGATGTATAAGATGGCGGCCATTTGTATATCTCCAGTATGATGTGAGTTATGGAATTGTTTTACTAATGCAAAAAATTTCAGCTTCTTAGAATTGCACCATCGTTATCCACACTGCTTAGAATTATGAATCCGAAATAACCATTTGTAAAGGACATTGAGATAGAGATGGTTCACAGTATACGAACACTGCTTTACCATTAATGCTTCTCACAATGCGGAATCTTGCATCTGATATGGTAGATTTACGTGTTCAATGGTCTTAGGGCCATCCTCGACTTTCGATTATTAAGGATTATATTTATTGTTCATTTTATGTAAATATATCAGTGCTTATAAAGTAGCAATGATCTCGGGGGTGAATGAAATATGCCATCAGAGCCCAAAACAACGCTTCTGATTATACGTCACGGAGAGACGGTGTGGAATGCAGAACACCGTTTCCAGGGGCATGGTGATAGTCCGTTGACGGAAATCGGACGCAACCAGGTTGCAGCGATCGGTCGCCGCTTAAAAGCAATTAATTTTGACACTCTGATCAGCAGCGATCTGGGGCGCACACAGGAGACAGCATCGATAATTACTGATATTACGGGTCACGATGTTGAGCTAGACCGTCGTCTCAGAGAAAGAAACTACGGCGTTTTCGAGGGTTTGACGGTTCCTCAAATAAGAGAAAAGCATTCCGAGGTGTACGATCAATTTAACACTGATGACCCGGAGTACATCCTGCCTGGAGGTGAAAGCCACCGCCAGCATTTCCGGCGCAATGTTGCATTTTTTGAAGAATTGCTAACCGAAAGATTCGGCACTAAAGTTGCTGTCGTGGCTCATGGAGGCGTTCTGGACAGTATTTTCCGTTACGTTGCCGGCCTGCCGCTGGAACAGCCGCGCTGCTTCATTACGACCAATGCCAGTCTGACCATCGTCTGCCACGGCAATTTCTACGGCACCACCCGCTGGGTGGTCGAAACGTGGTGCGATGCAGGGCATCTAAAAGGCATCGGCCAGAATTTCGGTTTGGGATAACTTTTAAAAGGCTACAAGTGTCGCATCCCAGAAATATTATTTAGAATATTTCTTACCACCATGGCGTGCTCCCCATCTGTCATTTTTTTGCAACCGCACAGGCGTCAACTTAACAAGAGAGATTGTCGTAGGGCGGGCCACCGTGCCCGCCGTTTATGGTCGGCACGGTGGCCAACCCGACATTATGACAATACCTGAATCTTGCATGAAAATTAATGGGAAGAGTGCCTTGCATATGCCTCCAAGCTTCCCAGGTGGAATTCTTACGCATGGCTTTTTGAGCGGATCGTTTCAAGAATTCGAAAGCCTTTTGAATTTTTTCTTAACCTTTTGCCGCAACAGGACCTAAAGATTTAATTGGCTAAAAATTTGGGTGTGTAAGTTCTAAACAAATTGCATCAGAAGGATTATTTCAAGAGGAGATTCTATTTGTATGCCCTCATCTTGCGCCAACCTTCATCACTAAAGCGCTTTTCGCGACTTAATCCCCATTCTTTCATCGCTTCATAGTATGCCAGAATATCGGTCTTTGCGAGCTTTTGGATTTGATCGCGTTCCTGGTTTCTGCGTTGGGTGTCATCCGGGGTGATGCCAACCCAGGTGGCATAGCCATCATCGAAGACCTTTTCTGCCGTAAGCTCTTGTGGTGATATGCCCATGGACCCGGCATACTGCCGAACGACATCCAAGTTCATCTCCAGCACCCAATCGTTATCCCAGACCCTGCTGGCGTGTTTGCTGTCGACGGTCTGGCTGCACCGGGGGCAATAGACCTCTTCGATGGCAGTTTCATTCAGAACCATTTTGCCGAAAAAGATTTCAGCCTCATTTTGATTACAGGTACAGGCGATTTTGTAACTCTGGCACATGGTATATCTCCTTTTTGAAGATCTTTATAAGTATTGGGAAGTGGAGCTTACCATGTATCCTAATTTTATATGAACCTAAACGCATTGACTTAGGTCAAGAGTCCATCGACTTTTATTATGACCAGGGTAATATCGTCTTCGGTTTTTTGACCCAGCGTAAATTGGTTGAGTTCATCGTAAACAGCGCTGAGGATATCGCCTGCTTCTGCCTCGGCGTTTTGTCGGATGACATTGCGCAGTCGCTCTTTGCCGAACATTTCACCGTCTCGGTTGACAGCCTCCCAGATGCCGTCCGTCCCGACTGCAATAATCTGACCGTTTGTCAGGCCGTTGCGATGATTCTCCTCATAATCAAAACCTTCGTTTACCCCAAGGGCCAGACCGCTGCCCTTCAGTTCTTCAAAATCGTCCCGCACCGGATCATAAACAAGGGCCGGGTCATGGCCGGCGCGCACCCAGTCAAGGCGTTTATTCTCCGGATCAATGGTCAGATAAAACAGGGTCATAAATCGGCCCGTCTCTAGTACATCCTGGGTTAAGTGACGATTCATGGCCGTGATAATCTCGGAAATCGTTCCGGGTTGCGACGCGCGCATCCTCAAAAAGGCGCGGGCGGTGGTCATCAACAGGGCTGAATCCACTCCGTGACCGGAAATGTCACCTACGACAACACTGAACGGTCCTTTCGTCGAATCCCGCCGCCAGAGGAAATCGAAATAATCGCCCCCGATCTCATCACAGGAAACATTGCGGCCGGCAATATCAAGACCCTGGACCCGCGGTTTATCCTGGGGCAGCAGGCTTTTTTGAACTTCACCGGCCAGCGCCAGGGCTTTTTTGTTTTCGGTCATATCCGTTATAAACGCCATGTTGCCGATCACATTGCCCTGATCATCCCGCAGGGTGTTGCCATGAACCAGGATCGGAACATGACGGCCGTCTTTGGCCACACTGCTGCCTTCAAACTCCCGGTACTCCTGGGCCAGGATACTTTCCCGGTTGCTCAGCATATATTGGCTGAATTCATCGGTGGCCAGATCAAGGGGCGTCTTGCCGATCAATTCTTCGCGTGTATACCCGAGCATCCTGCAATACGCATCATTGACACTGACAATCACCAGATCTTCGTCCATCAGAATAAACCCTTCGGCGGCGGTTTCAACAATCCGGCGAAATTTCTCTTCACTTTTGCGCAGTGCGTCTTCGGCCAGCTTGCGCTCGGTGATGTCTACCAGAATACCCTGATTATGTGTTTTGATCCCGGCGGCATCCCGTACAACCGAGGTCTGGTCTTCAACCCACCGCACCTCGCCGGATTTTGTCAAATGGCGATACACCTGGGTATATTCTTCCACATCTTCTGCGGCATATTTTCTAATTTCTTGGCCGATCCTTTCAATATCGTCGGGATGTACGACATCTTTAAAATGTATCTTCTCGCTTAAAAACTCTTCCGCCGTATATCCTAATTGCCGGACATTTTCGGATACGTATTCCAACCGGGCGTTATCACCGGCCAGCCGCCGAAAAAGAATCACCGGGCTCCGATCCACAATCACCTGCGCCATGCGCAGGGCCGTTTCGGTTTGATCGCGTTCGGTACACTTTTTATTATACTCCTCGGTGCGGGCGTCGTAGCTGTGTTTAAATTCATCGCATGATTTTTGAACATTTGCCAGGCGGCGCCGCAATTCATCGGCTTCGGCAGCTTTTCGTCTAAGAAAACCTAGCTCTTGCACCAGCTCATCTTTAGACTTATCTAAATCTGATTTCATGTTACGATTTCCTAACCCGGACAAGCCGGAATCGAAAAGGTCTCACGTAAAAATACGCCAAGACGCTAAGATTTAGTTAATGCTTTACCTTTGCGCGCTTTGCGGCTTTGCGAGAAAATTAATCGTCAAAAATGCCGGCCGTACTTGTTTAGGCTTTAATCATTTTTGGCATAATATGCGTGGCCGTACCCAGAAAAATCTCAGCCGCCTCACCTTCGGTCTCGGAAAGGGTGGGATGCGGATGAACGCTTAAGGCCATATCTTCTGCCAGAGCCCCCATTTCAACAGCCAGAACGCCTTCCGAGATCAGCCCCTCGGTATCCCGGCCGGCAATACCGACGCCAAGAATACGTCCGGAATCCGGATCAACCAGAATTTTGGTCAATCCCTCCGGAGCTCCCATGGTGGTTGCCCGGCCTGAAAACTTCCATGGAAAGCGCTGCACGTTTACGGGACGACCTTCGCGGCGGGCCTCTTCCTCGGTTAAACCGCACCAGGCAATTTGGGGATCAGTATAAACAACAGCGGGTATGGCCTGCACATCGAAAGCCGATGGTTCACCGGCGATAACCTCGGCGGCTATTTTACCTTCGCGCGTGGCTTTGTGAGCCAGCATCATGCCGCCGGCGATGTCACCAACGGCCAAAATTTTTTCATCGGATGTTCGCATCTGTTCATCGACAATTACAAAACCTTTATCGTCCAGTTTAACTTTGGTATTTTCGAGGCCGATGCCCTGTGAGGCCGGACTGCGCCCGATGGCAACCAGCACCCGATCAAACGTTTGTTGCGGGTTGTCGACATCACCTTCCAGCGTGACGTCTACACCGTTATCGTTTTCAGCAAGGGACACCACTTTGGTTTTTAAATGGATGTGCTCAAATATTGCCTTGAGCTTTTTATTTAATGGCTGCACCAGATCCTGATCAACCCCCGGCAACAGCCTGTCCATGAATTCCACCAGGGTGACCCGGGAACCCAGCGCGGCATAAACTGTCCCCAATTCCAGACCGACGTATCCACCACCTAAAACCAGCAGCTTATCAGGGATATCGGCCAGGGCCAGTGCGCCGGTGGAACTCATTATTTTGCTGCCCGCTTTAAATTCCGTGGAAGGAAACGGAATTGGCCGCGATCCCGTGGCAAGAACAGCATGGCGAAATTTAATACGACTGACTTCGGAATCGAATAAGCGCACGGTATCGGAGCCTTCAAATTCGGCCCGGCCGTTGATAAGCTGCACGCCTCTGCGGTCACTGAGGCTGACCAGTCCATTGGCCATCTTATCGATCACCCTGGCTTTCCAGTCGCGCAAGCCCGCCAAGTCAATTTGCGGTTTACCAAAGGAAATCCCCATTGATGCCGCTTTATCAGCATCATAGATGAGTTCCGCCAGGTACAGAAATGTTTTGGATGGAATACACCCCTTAAACAAACACACACCACCGGGACGCTGGGCCGTATCGACCATGGTCACCTCCATTCCCATGTCTGCTGCCCTAAATGCAGCGGCATATCCTCCCGGTCCGCTACCAATCACCAGGAGTTCCGTCTCCTGCATCAGCTCACCCATTACCATAATACTCAATTCTCCTTTGGGAACTATCTTAAAACATCCATCTTTTGCCCGATGGCTGCGTTGTTCGTCATCGAAAAATGCTCACGTACTAGCCGTACGCTGCGCTATTTCTCCTCCTCTAGCCCTGCCCTCGGACAAGACCTGGAGTTTTGCACTACTCGATATTCTTTTTATATCCTAATCCAGAAAGCCCAAGTATAAACTTAATTAACAAAATTCTTGTAATTTGAATTACCAGTCTTAAATAACCAAGGGGTCGGGGAGTTTTAGATCGCACCCCTTGGTTCGAGCGGAGTGGATAATCGCCGCCGGAAGCGGATGCTGTCTGAGACCGTTAGGGATCGTTATGAATGAACAGGTTACAACGACGGTATCTATTAATCCATTTATCCCGGAAGAAAACACAATATCCTGTTATAATGTTATTTTCTGTTCATTCATTACGAACCCTTATGGTCGAATTCATGCGGTTTCGGTGGTGATTATTCACGGAGAGGATCGGTTTTGAAAAACTCCCCGACCCTTCACCTCAAGCAACCAGTAACAAGCATCCAGTCACACCATACTCATGAGCAGTTCATCCGGATCCTCGAGCGTTTCAACAAGGATCTTGAGGAATTTAATCGAGTCCGCCCCATCCAGCACCCGGTGATCAATGCAAAGCACAATCGGCATCATCAGGCGCGGAACGATAATATAATCGCCTTTTTCCTGCTCCCTGACAACCGGCTGCATGCGTGCCTGTCCCATTCCCAGAATGGCAACCTCCGGGTGATTGATAATCGGCGCGAAAAACCCGCCGCCCATAGCCCCGGCATTGGTAATGGTAAACGTGCCGCCCTGCATTTCTTCGACAGTTGTTTTGCGTTGCCGGGTCCGCTGTACCAGATCGGTTAATTCAAGCGCCAATTCCTTGATACTCTTGCGATCCACATCTTTGACGACCGGCACAATCAAGCCGTTATCGGTATTTACGGCGACGCCGACGTTGTAATAATGTTTGATGATAATTTCGTTATTTTTGGTATCTAAAGCCGCATTAAAATTAGGATAGGTTTTCAGCGCGGTGGCAACTGCTTTTATGGCAAACACGGTGATGGTTAATTTTCCGCCAACACCTTCTATCTCTGCTTTGTGTTTCTGCCGAAATGCCTCCAGCCGGGTAATGTCGACAACATCCTGGCTGTTAACGTGGGGAATTTGTGACCAGGCTAAAGACATTTGTCTGGCTGTCGCCCGGCGGATGGAGCGAAACGGAACCCGCTCTACTTCACCCCATTTGCTGAAATCAGGCAGTGGCGGAACAGCAATATCTCCCGGTTGAACCGGCACAGCAGCATCCGATGCCGCAGCAGGAACTTCTTCGACAATTTTGCCGGCCGCTGCAAAGCCCCGCACATCCTCGGCGGTCACCAAACCGGCCGGACCGCTGGGTGTCACCGAATGCAATTCGACTCCCAGCTTGCGGGCCAGCCGTCGGGTGGCCGGTGAGGCCGGTACCGGCCCGTCTTTGTGCGTCGCAGACACCTGCGCGGCAGCGGCGACTGCTTCCGGTGCAGCTGCCGGTTTAGCCGCCGGTTTTACCTCATCAACGGTTTGAACGTCTTCGCCATTGGAGAAAGTCATCATCACGTCACCGACGTTGACAACATCTCCCGGTTTGACATATATCTCTTGAACACGGCCGTTAAACGGTGACGGAATCTCAACCGCCGCTTTATCTGTTTCGACCTCTAAGATAATATCTCCCTCTTTTACTTCCTGTCCGACCTCAACCGGGACTGCAAGAACTTCACCTTCATGGATGCCTTCTCCGAGATCAGGCAGCTTAAATGACCTGGACATTGTACCCCCTTAATTAAGATTTAATGTTTCCTTTTGCTTTGCAAATAAGCTATTATTTCCCGGGTGGAGCCAAAGGAATGAATATTGAATATTGAAGATTGAAGATTCAAGGAATTCAGTCCGCTTTGAAATTCAATACGCAATCTTAAAATGAAGACGGAGTGCAAGGTCATCCTCAAATATTCGATATTCAATTATCAGTATTTATTTTTTAAGCACCTTTCTGGCAGACCTAAGGATCCGTTGCGCATTCGGTATGTAGGCGTTTTCCCGGCTAAACAAGGGCGTGATGACATCAAAGCCGGTCACTCGCTCGATGGGAACTTCCAGATAGTAAAAAGCCTTTTCCATCAAACGGGTGATGATTTCAGCCCCCGGTCCAAAGCTGCGGGGTGCTTCGTGAATAACCATGGCCCGGCCTGTTTTCAGCACGGACTGAACAACGGTTTCATCGTCCAGGGGGGAAATGGTCAGGATATCAATCACTTCAGCTTCCACCCGTTCTTTGTCTTTTAGCACGGAAGCGGCTTCCAGGGTCGGACGCATCATGGCGCCATACGATATCATGGTCAAATCTTGGCCCTCCCGCACAATCGTCGACCTGCCGATGGGCATCGTTTCCTCTTGATCGGGGACTTCTTCGCGATAGGCCCGGTAGAGCGCTTTGGATTCGTAAAAAATCACCGGATCCGGATCCCGTATGGCACTGACCAGCAGCGCCCGGGCGTTGCGAGGCCCGGACGGGATCACCATTTTCAAACCCGGAGTATGGGCCCAGTATGCTTCGCGGCTTTCGGAATGATGCTCAAGGGCCCGCACGCCGCCGCCATATGGGGTCCGCAGAACCATGGGCACGTGATATCGCCCCTGGGATCGCCAACGCAATCTGGCAGCGTGATTTTCCATCTGGTGAAAGGTCTGATAGCTGAATCCCGAGAATTGAATTTCACAGACCGGCTTGAGGCCATAGGCGGCCATGCCGATTGACATGCCAGCTATAGCGGATTCCGCCAGGGGCGTGTCCAGCACCCGCTCTTCCCCAAATTGAGTAATTAGCCCGTCGGTTGCGCGAAAAACACCACCATCCACCCCGACGTCTTCGCCCAGTATGATGACACCGTCATCTTTCTCCATTTCCTGCCGCAAAGCCAGGTTGAGGGCCTGAACCATCGTCATTTTAGCCATTATTACCCTCCTCTCTCATCCCAGCTATTTCCCTGGCAAATTCCTCCTTTTGTTCCAATAGAAATGGCGCCATTTCAGCATATGCGTATTCAAACATATGCATTGGATCACCCATTTTTTTCATTTGTTTTTCGGCATTATCAACGGCCGCCTGAACCTCATCCAGAACAGCGGATTCAATAGCGTCAATAGTTTCGCCTGAGAGCAGTCCTTTATCCAGCAGATATTTCTGAAGCCGCGTAATGGGATCCCGCTTTTTCCATTGCTCCACTTCCTTTTCGGTACGATATCGCCTGGGATCGTCGGCCGTCGTGTGCACAGCCATCCGGTAGGTAACACACTCAATCAACGTGGGACCGCCACCGGATCTGGCCCTATCGAGGGCCTCTTTGGCAGCTGTATAGGTCGCCAGAATATCGTTGCCGTCAACCTGAATGCCCGGAATGCCATAGGCCAACGCTTTTTGAGCGATGGTCTTTGACCTTGTTTGTTTCGTACGCGGTATGGAAATGGCCCACTGATTGTTCTGACAGATAAAGATTGCCGGGACCTGGAAAACTCCGGCAAAATTAAGGCCTTCGTGAAAATCCCCCTGGGATGTGCCGCCATCTCCAAAGTAGGCCATCGCCACCCGATCTGTTTTGCGATATTGCGCAGCCCAGGCCAAGCCGACCGCATGCAAAATTTGAGACCCGACCGGGATGGAAACCGGCAGATCATTTCTGTCCGGCGGTATGTAAGCACCTTCAGCGAAACCGTTATAGTATGTTATGACACTTTCGAGGGAACGGCCGCGCCAGATTTCAGCGGCAGTTTCGCGAAAGGCCGGCACAAACCAGTCTGAGAGCTCAAGCACGGCGGCAGTTCCTAAATGGGCTGCCTCCTGGCCGTTGATGGGAGGAAACGTTCCGATCCGTCCCTGCCTTTGCAAGTTCAGCATTCTCTCATCGAATTTTCGGCCCAATACCATCGTCCGATAAAGCTTGAGGAGAATTTCTTCGGAAATATCCGGTTCCAGATCAGTATCCAGTTCGCCGTTGTGATCTAAGATGGAGAGGTATTCTACTTTATCGGCGATATTAATTTCTTTTCTCGGCATATAATTGCTCCTTTATACACGGCGCCACAATGAATTGGGTCTTTGCCCTTTGAATAACTGATACCTGAATTTTCTACAGCAAACTTCGCTTCGGATAAATTACGGATATACACTCGTATTCATTGTTGCTAAGAATACGTGCAAAATTCAGGTCGACACTGCCGCGTCCAGTAAAAATATGTTAGAAGCAATATGTTACCAACTTTTTATTTAGTCAAGGTTGGAAAGTATTAACCATCAAATATATATATTCAAAAACAATGATCATTTCGGCCGGATTGGATGGGGTATCTTTCTTGTCTCTGCGGCAACCCGCCAGAGGCTGTCAAGCCCTCAGGGGCGGGCAAGTCTTGCAGAGAATGAGAAAAGATCAAGAGATCAGGAATTAAAGAAAAGCGAGGTAGGCACTTGCGCCATAAAGGTAAAAAAGATTCCCACGTACGATGAAGGAATCTCAAGGAGATTCTATCGTAGGGAATACCAGGCTGACTGGATCTATTCTACAATTTCGAGAACAACCCGTCTTCGTTCTTTGGCTGACGCTGCACCGATAATGGTTCGCAAAGATCTTGCCGTGCGGCCTTGCTTGCCGATAATTTTACCAAGATCCTCTTTGGCCACTTTCAGCTCCAGCACGGTTGCCTGGTTTCCTTCTATAGCTGTCACCATGACCTCTTCGGGTTTGTCTACCAGTGCACGGGCGATACGTTCGATCAGATCCTTCATTGTCATTCTCCTTCATTACCCGTTAAACGCGAGATAAAGATAGGTGTCAGAGCTCCGAAATCCAGCATAACCATCTGATAATATACGATACTTATAAACGCAGCTCAACCACCAGGTTCACTGCGGCCCTGCTGGAAAATAAAGAACAATGAGAATGATACAACTGTCAGTATTGGTGACGGATATTGTTAATTCAAGATTGATTGTCTTTCTTTTTAAATAGATCTTGCAAGATTGTAAATAGGGTAAACAATGTATTTTATATTGAGAAATGCAGTATCTCGCGGTCGATTTGGAGTCTCGGAAGCAATATTTTTGCATTCTGTGATGATTATTTTTTAATGACGGCCATAACGAATTCATCCGATCGGAATTATGGAGTTCATATATGATCATCCTTGTTTTCCTTTTTATCTGCTATACATTCTAACTGATTTTCGACCAAAAATTCAAAACTTTTGTGTCTTTGTATTTTAAATAAAAAAATTTAAGTAATTAATCCGCCCTGGGGAAATGTCAAAATGATTTCGTTGGGTTTCAATGGCCCAATAGGGTTATCTAAGCTGGGTCTCTTATTTTTCAGGGCGGAGTAATTAGGGGGCAGGAATCGACGATGGATTTTGCGATACCGGCAGCGATAGCTGAAGACCTCGCTCGCTTTAAGGATTTTATCAAAGCATATATAATACCGAGCCTGCCGTCCTGGAACAGGCAACGGGGATTACCGCCGGCCTTTTTTCACCATATGGGTGAGGGCGGCTGGTTTAGTCTCAATTTTAAAGACGGGCGTCTCACCAGGGAATCGGCTTTAAAGGAGGTTCTAGTTGCTGAAGCGCTGGCTGCTGTTTCACCGGGAGTAGCCATTGCCGCCCTGGCGCATATTGATTTGGGTTTGATGGGGATGTTCCTTTTCGGCTCACAGGATCATCATCGAACCTACGGACCCGATGCTGTGCGCGGTAAAACGGTAATGTGTCTGGGAAACACTGAAAATATAGCAGGCAGCGATGTTGCCGGCATTTCAATGACCGCAGAAAAAATCGACGGCGGATGGGTGCTGAACGGGACCAAAGCCTATGTTACCAACGGATATATTGCCGATCTTGGCGTGATTACCGCGGTATCAGATCCTGACGCTGCCAGGAATAGTCGTTTATCCATGTACCTGGTCGATTTAAACACCGAAGGGGTTAGCCGGAAAAAGTTGAACAAACAGGTATGGATTCCATCTGATTTGACACGCTTGAAACTTGACAATGTCTTCGTGCCGGATGACCACCTGCTGGGTATCCGGGGACGGGGTCTGCAGCAAGTTTTAGAGATCTTTACCAACAGCAGGGTGCCGATTTCAGCCCTAACGCTGGGAGGCGCTGTCGGGGCCTTTAACCTGGCCGTCAACCATATGCAAAAACGTAAAATTTTTGGAAAAAAAATTATAAACTATCAGGCCAAAGCATTTGAGATATCTGATTATTACGCCAAAATTGAATCAGCCCGACTCATGCTCTGGAAAGCCTGTTGGGATTTCGATCAGGCCGATGATTTTCGCCAGGCTGCATCTATGGCAAAATACCTGGCAGTTGAAATCGCCCGGCAGGTAACGGTCTGGGCAGCCGATATTTTTGGCGCCGCCTCGGTCGTTCATGAACACCCCATCCACAAATACCCCATGGACACCTGGGGGGCATCACTGGGCGAAGGCACCCAGGATGTTCAGAAACTGATTATATTTCGGGAGTTTATGAAGCGATGGCGGGTTAACGCGGATCGCCTACCACATCAGACAAAAAGTCGCCTTGTGCCGGATCCTTAAATAATAATGATAAGTATCTAATATCATAAATTTTTTTAGGGTTTTCAATCGTTATCATAGCAGTTGCGGTGCCAGTTTTAGTTATGTTGTGAACACCCTGGATCTACTTTTCTGGTTTTTATAAAGGAATGTATTTTCTTTGCTTATAATTCTTATCCTTCTGACATATCCTTTTTCGTTGCTTTTGT